>OFGR01000559.1_pt1 | contig 36737 bp, 30 predicted proteins | sample 1521811 | NCBI WGS metagenome assembly OFGR01 (sample SAMEA3504098, study PRJEB24116) | mouse gut metagenome | biome: mouse gut; feature: mouse-associated habitat; material: faeces | place: Denmark | collected 2011
CTTTGAGGGGGTAGTGGCCATTGGGCTGTGTGAGTTCGAATCTCATCTCGGACACTTGAAAAAAATCCGCAAGTAATTAGATTTTAATTATTTGCGGATTTTTCTTTTTATATCTTTCAATTATAGCGCCCCGTTAGGGGCGCATAGTAAACCACTATAGATAGTCTTCGCGATGAGGCGTAAACACATCTATTACTTCCCCACCCTCTATCACTTCGAATGAATGAGGAGTATTCCCTGGGATTGCGTAGGTATCGCCTGGATGCATGATCACATCAAATTTTTCGTCTCCTTCAACAATCAACCTATACTCTCCGGAAATTACGTAACCGCATTGTTCGTGCGGATGACTGTGTAGTGTAGCAAAATTCCCTTTGACATAATTCATCTTTGTCACCATTGATTTCTCTCCTACGGCAAGCGAATCAAGATCAACTCCCTTGAATGTCTTTTTCAGCGCAGCTTCACGGCGCACAAAAACTTTCTTCTGCATCATATTATTCTTTATATTGATAACTCCATCTGAATGTCGCCTCTGGCATATGCCGGATGGTATTCAGATAATTCCTTAAAGCCCAATTTACGGTAAAGCGCTATGGCTGGCTTCAGACGTGTATTACTTTCAAGAAAAAGCATACGTCCACCTGATTCACGTGCTACTCTGATAGCGGCATCACAAAGCCTACGTCCTATTCCTTTTCTCCGTATAGAACCGTCGACCGCAAGTTTTGCCAGTTCAAAATCATAAAGGGATTCCTGCGGCATCGGACATAATGCGCACACTCCTACAGGAAAACCGTTGTATAAAGCAACGAATATGCGCCCACCTTTCTCAAGGATAAATTTTTCCGGATTTTCCAAAACCTCAATATCATGCGCTTCAAGTTCCCAATAAGATTCGATCCAGTTTCTATTGAGTTCATAGAATGCCTTCTTATATTTCGGTTGATATTCAACAATCTCTACCTCGGTACGCTCCCGCTGTTCTTTTATCAAGCGTACACGCTCTTTAATAGATTTACGGTCCAGAGCTTTCTCCCAATCAGCAATTGCAGACCATAGGTCATTGTCGCATTCAGATGATATCTGCTCTACAGCTCGTTCTACGTCCCGCAGTTGGACAATGAGTTCTTGCGAAATAGATTTGCCATAGTCGGTCAGTGTGATAAGATTGCAACGGCGATCCGCCACATCATCTATAGTTGTGATAATTCCAGCTTCTGTCATTTCCTTTACAATAGTGCTGACTGATGGATGCGATTGTCCAATCTCCCTCGCTATCGATGTCACACTTTTGGGCTGTTCATCTGTGAGAGAATAAAAAACCGGAAACCATTTGGGCTTCATGTCAATACCATAAAGTCCATAAATACCAGCAGCGTCCCGCGTTAAGGTATCAGTAAGGATTCTCAACCTGCTACCTATTGCCATCTTTCCTGTACGTTCAAAAAAATCCATATATCAGAATGTGATTACGTAATTGATTACGCAAATTTACAAATTTTTTACGAATTCCAAACACTCCAAGTCTGAATACCCGGTATATTACGAGTGATGCAGACCCGTACCGTTATTGCTAATAACAAATATACTACTCTGATATTCCACAGATTAGTGCAATACCAGAGCAGTATAAACAGAATATTACTTATAAATATTTATTTACGTGAATACGAAATATAGGCAAATATAAAGGCAACAATGCCACATATTCCAAGAAGAATAAGCGTAGTGGACATTATATTGCCTAATCCTACAAGTGGAGAAACAATGCTGCCTGACAGGAAGCCTACCGCGCCAAAGACAGCAGAGGCCGTGCCTATTGCCTTGCGCCCCTCGTCCATAGCCAGTGTTGTGGCGGAAGTGAAAATAAATCCGACTCCTACAAGCATGGTGAATGTGAATATCTCGTATGGCCAGAACGATGGAATAAAGATATAGGATAGCACTTGCGACAACACTGATACCAGAATACCTGCAGCCCCGAAAAGCGAAGCATTTTTCATCTGTCGGAACTTAAGCGATAGCCCTGAACCAATGCCTATGCCAAGCGCGTTGACACCAAAGATCAGAGCAAACTGTAGTTCGGAATAACCGAAATAATTCTGCACAATGAATGATGCTGATGAAATATAGGAGAACAACACTCCGCAGGCAAACATATACATTACAGTGTAGATTACATAATACTTTAGCCGAAAAATCTCCGGGAACTTGCGAATAAGACTTGCAACCGTACCTTTGTAACGCACATCGGCAGAAAGCGACTCGCGAAAGACCATACACATTGCAAGAATCACAACACCGATGCCAAATAAAATCCAGAAAATACCCTTCCATCCAACAGCTTCGGAGACAAGACCTCCGATTACAGGTGCAGTCACAGGTGCTATACCATTTATAGCACCTATTATGGCGAGCATTTTTGCCAATTCGCGCCCGGAACAACAATCAGTAGCAACAGAGCGCGACAGCACAAGGCCGCCAGAACCACCAAGCCCCTGCAGGAATCGACAAAAGTTGAAAAATTCAATAGTTGGAGAGAAAATCGAAGCAACTGTTGATGCCGAGAACAGTATCATGGATGCTACAAGCACTGGACGACGGCCATATTTATCGCTCAGGGGACCAAAGAAAATCTGCCCGACAGCGAGTCCAAGCATGCTTGTCGCAAGTCCCATCTGTACCTGCGAAACTGTGGTGTGAAAAATATCAGCCATTGATGGCAGCGTAGGCAGATACATATCGGTTACAAATGGTCCGAATGCCGATAGCATACCAAGAAATACAATAAGGAAAATGTAATACCTCTTACTGAATTGAAACATAATGATTGGAAAAAATTTTCGCAAAGTTACCAATTTTTGTATTTCAGGTGAATACAAAAATGGGCCGGAAACACTATCAAAGTATTTCCGGCTGCATATTTATTTTTATTTCAGAGTATTGGAAATCCAATTAAAAAGATCATCAAGATTATAATCTCCCGAATGTGGTCGATTCCACGGTAGGGCGAAATTCACGTTCTTCCCGGCATTCATCAATTTTGTAGCAAGATTCAGAGGTACAAGAAATGAAGTATCCCTATCCTTGGCTCCGTGGCGTATATACCAGTTGGGTGAGACTGTGGATTTGTCTGTTCCTATATAGTTCATAGGATTCATTATGGCAACTCTATCAACCATTTCCTTATCCAATTTCACACTTGATGAATGCAGTCTGTGCCGTAGGCTGAAGTCGGTAAAATTGGCTGCCTCGCCTCTGTCATCTCCGAAAACCTTATTTTCAGGAGATGGTGTATCTATTATCACACCCATCTGATCAAATGCCGGTGGCGTTTTCAATGGTGTTTGCGAAGCTACATAGGTCAGATACTTGTCTATGTCGAGATCAGTTACAAAATCTGTCTTATTATTGAAGCGAGGCATATTTCCCTGCCCAAAAGACGGGGCTTGACGGCCGTCGCCCATAACAGGACGCTTGTTTCCAGCCCGATCATTACGAGGACCGCCACCCATAGGGCCCGATTTGTCCTGATAGAAAGTGAAACCGATAGTATCCGGAATCTCGCAACCCTCTTGCAATGCCCGGTGAACAGACTCCAATATAAAACCTTTCAAATATTCCTTATAATTATCTGCTGTAATTATATTCCCATTTTTATCTTTAAGTTGCAGGGAATTAATGTATTCAGGACATTCTGCCGACAACTCATCCGAAATTTTCATCTGAGCATCATCCAAATGTCTTACACCTGCATTTGTGCATCCGTAAAGCCACTCATATTCCATGTCGGCATGATTAAGATCTGTAATCGGGCAATAGCAGATAGCAGCAAAAACATCATCACGAGTATCCGCTGCGCCCATCTCCTTCAGATACACCTCATACTCTACGCTATTGCCGGTAGCTCCAAGCAACGAAGACATCGCACCACCGGCACTTGTTCCATCTGTAAATATAAGTTCCGATTCGCCTGGAATAACATCATCATTAAATCGAAGATAGCGCACGGCTGCTTTTAAATCAAGAAGGCCGTTGGGTGCAGTGCCCGTATAGACCGTCTTGCCATTCCGCTCTATTATCGAATTAGAACCTCTTGAGCCAGGTATGCAAACCACATAACCTTCTTTCAACGCACGCCCCGTGGCATCAGTTGGAGAGGGGGACTTGGCTGTAGATGCCATATATCCTCCGACATATGTGCGCAGGAGAATCGGAACTCGCGAAACACCGGCAAGCCGTTCCGGTACATAAATATTCAGAGTCTGATAGGTAGAGTCCTCTACGTTAGTAACATAGAATATTCCCTCATATGCTTTATACTTGACTCGTTCTCCATCAGGCATTATAATCGATTGAGCAGTGAATTTTTCAGGATTAAACCTGAGGGGATCAGTCTGTGCCATAGTGCAAAATGATGCTCCAATTACAATCAAGGCAGTTGATAATATCTTATAATTCATAACTTTTTATTTAGATCATTTATTACAACCTCCATATTTTCAGTAAAAGCGATTGTTCGCGATGCAGTTTCCTGTGGGCCAGCCGGATACTCAGCATTCAGCCTTATCAGTGTTGCATCCGGATTACGGTATGTCACCTGTTCGAACGGATAGCGGATAATAGCCGGAGTATTGAATCCTATGCCCAATTCAAGAAGAACGACCACACCGTGGTCTGCATATCTGGCCATGAAGTCTTCATAGCGTCCGGCAGCCTTGCTCCATTCCTCATCCTGCACGAAATATTGATTTTTCCGGACATGCACATCCATGTTGCCGCCACAGACAGGACATACAGGCACATATTCTGGATCTACAGTGAGATCATGGCTATGTCTGACAATCGCTTCAACTGCTTTTTTATCTGAATAAACCTTTGGATGACAGCCAATCGCACATTGCATGAGTCCATAATCGCCCTGCACCTCAAAAATTTTATCCGGATCGAATCCGGCTTTCCTGAACTGGGCATCTACGTTAGTAGTTATTACAAAATATCTTTTGTCCTTAACCAAATCAAACAATTCACGATAGAGCGGAAATGCATCCGGACGAAATCGGGCGTAATCTATATGCCGCGCCCAACGAGCCCATCGCTGTTCTTCGGTAGGGAAATCATAAAAGCTGGATGTATATAAATCCGAAAAATCATATCTTGCAATATAATCGGCAAATTCCTTCCTGAAGCCAGATCCGGAATAATCAAGCCCGGCAGCGGCCGATAATCCTGCTCCTGCACCTATAACAATAGCTTCGGCATCAGCGAGTTTCTTACGCGACGATCTTATCCTTTCATCAAAATTATTCATAGCCTAATAATTTCTTATAGATTTCGTAATCGGAATCTTTAAATACGTTGAAAACGACTGAATCAATAGAGCTTGTAGTGTATGATCTCAAATAATCCAAGACTGTAGCTACTGCAATCCCGGCAGCCTTATCAGGCGGAAAATGAAATTCTCCGGTCGAGATACAACAGAATGCTATCGATCGCAATCTTTTCTCATCTGCAAGGGTAAGACAATTCCGATAGCAATCAGCAAGCAACCGACAATCATTATCATCAGGATACCCAGTGTAAATTATTGGACCGACGGTATGTATAACCCAACATGCAGGAAGATTATATCCACGTGTGATCTTGGCTTTCCCTGTTGGTTCATCATGCCCCTGCTGACGCATGATCCGCGCACACTCCTCTCTCAATTCCATTCCTGCTGCTGAATGGATAGCATTATCAATACAGCGATGATGAGGGATGAAGCATCCAAGCATCTGCGAATTTGCTGCGTTTACAATAGCATCAACCGACAAGCGTGTAATGTCGCCTTGCCATAGCCTAAGATGTGGATAAAGCGGAGAAGCGGGTATTGAAGCCAATGCCACAACACCTTTCTTTTCGCGCTGCCAGGCGAGTTCATCATCCTGAATAGCCATTATATCTTCAGGTAACGGGGATGGTGGCCTCACATTCATTAGCGAACGCAGCAAGTAGCGTTTCTCATCAATCCCATCAGGTATGGAAATCCGTGAATACTCAGGACGCTCCGCAAGGAGCACCCTGAGCAGACGGTCAAGATTTTTCACATCAGAAGTCATAGTGTATAAGTGTCGGCGGATTGGTCCTAAGGTCGAAATAATCGGCCGATTCAGCAGGAAGGCGCAGGTATACCAGATCCTTATAAGTCTTATAGAGATGAGGAAGCACCGGATTAGAGTCGAAGATCTCGCGCTGCACCTCGTCAGGGATCTCGAAATCAATTGTTCCGTTGATGCGGGCAAACTCCGCTCCTTTCAGATCAAGGATAGCCACATTCGGATTCGCTTTAAGTTGAGTATATACATCTTTTCGAGGAGATGTCGCGAAGTAGATTGAATTATTGTCTGCATCAATCTTCATTATCTGAAAAATGCGCAGATGCGGCTTGTTATCTGCTGAGGTCGCAAAAGCCACTTCCTTATTCTTGTGGAATATCTCTAATAATTTCTTATCCATAGTTTTGCTTAATAACCAATTGTAAAACGTTCTTTGTGATGTGCCGGACTGGCAAGTTCATCTACCATAGCCTTGGCATAATCTTCTACTGAAATGAAACTATTTCCATCCTTATCAAAAATCATGTCATCTTTGCCGAGACGGTAAACTCCAGTACGTTTGCCCGGACCATTTGCACCCATGTCGCCAAGATTTCCGGCAGGAGAGAAGAATACCCAATCGATGTCATTTTCTTTCATCAGTGTATTGAGGTAGAATTCACCGAGCGACTTAACACCGGGAACCCACGCCTCAGGTAAAGTTCCGGTGTCGATGAGGCGCACTCCGGGTTTCACAAACAATGTGCCAGCACCACCTACGATCAGCAGACGCTGTACTCCTGCTTTCTTGGCTGCTTCAAGAATCTTGGGATAGTTGGCCAGGGTGTCTTCATATATATTAGGGTTTGCCCAGCCAGGATTATACGCACTTATCACATTCTTAAAACCATGCAGACTCTCAGTCAAAGCTCTTTCATCAGAGACGTCGACTTTTTTTACGGTAAGGTCCGGATTCTTAACCTTTATCTTCTCCGGATGATTTACGAGTGCCTCAACCCTGTATCCACGGTCAAGAAGTTCACGAAGAATGGCGGAACCGACAAAGCCGCTTGCGCCAATTAGTACTACTTTATTATCCATATTCTTTTGTTTTTCAAATTACTATACTTAATATACCCCAAAATTAGCCAAAAAGTTTAATGGTAATGCTTGGTGTAGTATATTGCTGTCAACTTACTTAAATGTTAGTAATGTTGATTCTCAAAAAGATTTATACAGAGAGAATCGTCTATTATTAAAGTTTTTTAATATGATATCAGTTCGTATTTGTATACTTAACTGCAATTTCTTACTTTTGCATAGTAATATTGAATAACAGCGACGTATGGAAAGAAATTTCAATAAGAATGAATTATATCCCGACTGTCCAATCCGCAATATACTCAACCGAATAAGCGACAAATGGACACTTCTCGTTCTATACACGCTAAATGGGCGTGAGTCTATGCGCTTCAAAGAACTTAAGGAAGAACTGACCGATATATCTCAAAAAATGCTTGTTCTGACACTGAGAACACTCGAGATAGACGGCTTTGTGGTACGTAAGGTCTATGCTGAAGTTCCTCCGAGAGTGGAGTATCGGCTTACTGAGCGATCCCACTCATTATTTCCCATTATAAACCAACTTATCCAATGGGCTAAAGACCATATGGACGAGATTCTCCTTGACCGCACCAAGGCCCTCAATTAAAGACATTGGCAGACCTGTGCGAACGATATGCTGTCGGAGACTGCCCTGTATGCTTCTTAAAAAATTTGCAGAAAGATGCCACCTCAGAAAAATGAAGTTCTGAAGATATATCCTGTATTGATTTTTTTGATGTGTTCAACATTTCAGTAGCCTGCTGAAGCAGTTCATCACGAATGACCGCATAAGGAGTCTTACCAAGTCTATCTTTCACGACTCTTGATAAATGTTTTGATGATATACAAAGTCTTTGGGCATAGAAGTCAATATTGTGCTCTGATTTATAATATCTCCATACCAACTTCAGAAAGCTACGCAATATTGTATCCTGACGGTTCTCCACTCTCTCGGCATCTTCCAAAGCTCTCTTTTTATGCCTAACGAGATTACCTGCCTCAAGCATAAAACTCCGGAAGTAAGTCTGGCAAAGTTCTATCCGGTAATAATTGCTAAAATCGGCCAGTGAATCAGCAAGCATTTCAAGATGCCTACACAATTTCCGCATCTCATCTGACTCCAAATGCAGCATGGGAATTTCATGCCTATCTTTAAAGGATTCGGAGTCAGCAGGTTTCAGACCATTAAGCGACTCATTCGTAAAAAGGTAGTTAGGGAGAATACACCACGCATTTAAATTATCAGTGAACGAGACGAACGTAATCGGTTCCCATACCAACATATCCACCAGTACATTTTCCTTTACGTCAACTATCCCGCTACCTATTTTTACGGTAGCGCCCCCGGCAGAAACAAGAAGAAACACCCTGCATTCCTGAACCGGAATATCAATAAGCCGATGCATAAAGGAGGGCTTTACCAATAATACTCTGTCAGGAATTGACATCTCTTGCGGAAAGATGGATATAATTTCAGATTGCCTCATACTATATAGAATACAGATGCAAATATAGAATAAAAATGCGCTGTTTGGAAAATTTTTCAGCAACAAACCGGTTAAACCTCCCATATATGCGCACAATGGACAATTTTCAGTTATATGTGAATAATATACCGCCAAACGTTTGGATGTAATTTTGTACAAATTTTCCAAACACATGTCACATTCAAAATTTATAATTGGAATCGCCCTGCTTGGATTTACCGTTATATCATGCAGTAAATCCACTGAAAGACAGGCTGAGGATACTCCACAGGAGTATCCTCTATTAACCATCAAACCTGAAGATAGAAACCTGTCTGTCAAGTACTCAGCAGTATTGGAAGGCTGCCAGGATGTAGAAATCCGTCCGGAAGTTTCAGGACTAATAACAAAAGTATGCATAAACGAGGGTTCTTATGTCAGGAAAGGCCAGATTCTCTTTGTCATTGATCAAGTCCCTTATCGCGCAGCTTTGCAAAAAGCAGAGGCTACTGTTGCTACAGCAGAAGCAGAATTGGCAAATGCAGCACTCTCTCTTGAAGGAAAAGAAGAATTATTCAAAGAGAATGTGATTTCCGATTTTGAACTTCGCACTGCACAGAATTCCTATAGAAGTGCCGAAGCATCATTGCTCCAGGCCAAAGCACAACTACGTGAGGCTCAAAACAATCTGTCTTATACCGAAGTGAAAAGTCCTGTTGACGGAATAGCAGGTATGACATCCTATCGAATAGGAGCACTCGTTGGGCCGACAATGACAGAACCGCTTATTTCAGTTTCTGACAACTCCAGAATGTATGCCTATTTCTCCATGAATGAGAAGCAGGCGCTTGAAATGGTTTCAAAATACGGAACTGTAGCGGAAGCCGTAAAGTCGTACCCACCGGTTTCGCTTGAGCTTAAAGATGGCAATATATATGAAAGCGAGGGTGTGATTGATGTCATAAGCGGAATTGTTGACAAGGCAACAGGTACAGTATCCCTGCGCGCCAATTTCCCTAACGACAAAGGAAAACTTCTCAGCGGAGGTTCTGCGAATATCATTCTCGCATATGAGCGTCCGTCATCCCTTGTCATACCTCAGGGCGCTACATATGAGATACAAGACCGGATTTTTACATATAAGGTCGTTGGCGGAACTGCAGTCTCCACTCCAATCGAGGTATTCGAAATTAATGATGGAAAGGAATATATCGTGACATCCGGTCTTTCTGAAGGTGACATCATAGTTGCAGAAGGAGCCGGTTTGCTGAAAGCCGGAACTAAAGTGACCGCCATGAATGAGCATTCTAAAACCGAAGGAGACAAAAAATGAATATACAGAGGTTTATTGACCGACCGATATTATCAATGGTAATATCGGTTGTTATTGTAGTTGCTGGTCTTATTGGTCTATTCTCCCTCGCGGTTGAGCAATATCCCGACATCGCACCGCCGACAGTGCGTGTTTCTGCCACTTATAGCGGAGCTAACGCCGAGACAGTACAAAAGAGTGTAATCGTGCCATTGGAAGAGGCAATAAACGGTGTCGAAAACATGACATACATGACCTCGACTGCCAGTAATACCGGAAGTGGGGAGGTCACTATTTTCTTCAAGCAAGGAAGCGACGGTGACATGGCGGCTGTCAATGTTCAGAACAGCGTATCCACAGCCACAGCGCTTCTTCCAGCCGAAGTCACTAAGGTAGGAGTTACCACCCGCAAGCGCCAGAACAGTACGCTTATGGTATTCGGATTATTCAGTCCGAACGGGACTTACGACGAAACATTTCTTACTAACTACATGAACATCAATGTGAAGCCCGGTATCCAGCGAATCTCGGGTGTTGGCGAGGTGAACGTCATGGGTGGAGCATATGCCATGCGTATTTGGCTCAAACCTGATGTTATGGCTCAATATGGGCTGGTGCCTGACGATGTGACATCAGCCCTGTCGAGCCAGAATATAGAAGCTTCGACAGGTGCAATTGGTGAAGATTCAGAGAATGTTTTCCAATACACATTGAAGTATCGCGGACGATTGGAAGAAGAAAGCGAATTCGAGGAAATCATAATCAAGGCATTTGATGATGGCAGGATTCTTCGATTGAAGGATATTGCCGACGTTGAGCTCGGAGCACAGAGCTATTCTTACAAAGGATTCGTAAACGGCCTTCCGGGTGCTACATGCATGATCAATCAGATTTCCGGATCAAATGCCAATGAAATAATCATAAATATAGAGAATTATCTCGAACAAGTGAAGAAATCGCTGCCTGACGATGTTGAACTTGTGCAACTGATGAGCACCAAGACTTTCCTTGATGCATCTATCAACAAAGTGATTGAGACATTGCTCGAAGCGATTGTCCTTGTGGTTCTTGTAGTATATTTTTTCCTACAGAATCCGCGGTCGACACTTATTCCCACAATAAGCATATTCGTATCACTGATAGGAACATTCGCAGTTCTATATCTTGCCGGATTCAGTATCAACCTGCTTACTCTATTCGCTCTTGTGCTGGCCATCGGTACAATTGTGGATGATGCCATCATCGTGGTTGAGGCTGTCCAGACCAAATTTGACGAAGGCTATAAATCTACCTACCGCGCTGCTGTAGATGCTATGGATGGCGTGTCTTCAGCACTTGTAACCTCCACTCTTGTCTTCATGGCCGTTTTCGTACCAGTCTCATTTATGGGCGGAACATCCGGTGTATTCTATACCCAGTTCGGTATAACAATGGCTGTGTCTGTCGGCATCTCTGCTGTTAACGCTCTCACACTTTCACCGGCTCTTTGTGCCTTGCTTCTGCGTCCGAATCAGGAGATCAAAGAAGGTACTAAACTTGAATTCTCGACACGTTTCCGCCTGGCTTTTGATGCTGGATTCAAGAAGATTGTGCGCAAATATGTTTCCGGAGTATTCTTCTTTATAAAACATAAATGGATCGGATGGTCTGTTCTTGCTGCTGCCTGCTGTATTCTCGTTTGGCTTATGAATACCACAAAAACTGGTCTTGTTCCAAATGAAGACACCGGAGCGATGTTCATGAGCTTTGACTCTCCTGCCGGAAGCACACTTGCAGAAACTGAATCAATCATGCAGCAGATTCAGGCTGAATTGAAAGAGATGCCACAAATTGACAACTTCAATATGGTGGCCGGTTTCGGTATGGCATCCGGCAATGGTTCTTCTCATGGTATGTTTATCATAAAGTTGAAGCCCTGGGATCAACGCACTGAAAAAAATGATAATGTCGATGCGATCCGCAATGAAATCTACAGACGTACCGCCCATATCAAAAATGCACGCCTGTTTATTTTCGCACCTCCGATGATTCAGGGCTACGGCTCGGGAAATAGTTTCGATGTATATGTGCAGGATCGCTCGGGAAAAGGATATGATGAGCTCAGCAAAGTAACTACTGACTTTCTCGAAGCACTAAACAAGCGCAATGAAATTGAGATGGCTCAAACTTCATTCAGTTCAAATTTCCCGCAATACACCATTGACGTGGATGAGGCTCAATGCCAGCGGGCTGGAACTACAACCTCTGAAGTGCTTAACGTACTTTCAGGATACTTCGGCAGTATCTATGCATCCAATTTCAACAGGTTCACAAAAATATACCGTGTGATTGTCCAAGCCCCATATAACTACCGCGACGGCATGGATGCACTTGACAATATATTTGTAAAGACAAAAAACGGCATGGCCCCGATCAGCCAATTTGTATCACTGACTAAAACCTATGGGGCTGAATCCTTAATGAGATTCAATATGTTTGCTGCCATAAACGTACAAGGCATGCCAGCACAGGGATATAGCTCAGGTGACGTGATCAAAGCCATAAACGAAGTGGCTGCAAAGACACTTCCTACTGGCTTCGGCTTCGAGTTCTCCGGCATGACAAGAGAGGAGGAACAGACTGGCAACAACCATACCACCATCATAATATATGGCATATGCATACTGTTCATTTACCTAATATTATGCGCATTATATGAAAGCCTCTTTATCCCGTTGGCAGTTATCCTATCTGTCCCCTTTGGTCTGATGGGCAGTTTCCTGTTTGCAAAACTTTGGGGTATTGAGAACAACATATATCTACAGACCGGTTTGATCATGCTTATAGGACTATTGGCTAAAACGGCCATTCTACTTACCGAATATGGTACAGAACGCCGTAAAGCCGGAATGTCATTAACTCAGGCTGCCATATCGGCGGCATCGGTTCGTCTACGTCCTATCCTCATGACCGCCCTGACAATGATTTTCGGTCTGCTGCCACTCATGTTTGCAACCGGAGTCGGTGCAAACGGCAACACATCTCTCGGTGTGGGCGTTGTCGGTGGAATGATAATCGGCACTATCGGACTTCTATTTGTCACTCCTGCATTCTTCATCACATTCCAGTGGATCGAGGAAAAAGTGATGGGACGCAGGCGTAAGGATCGCGAAAAAGAACTATCAAAATGAAACGGATACCATTTTATATAATTGCCACAAGCTTGCTCTCTGGTTGTAATACATATAGTAACTACAACCGTCCGGAAGGACTACCGGTGGATTCAATTTACAATGAGTCCACACTGGCACAGGCAGATTCATTGACATCTCTGGGATTCATGCCTTGGCGTGAGCTTTTCACAGATACTTGCCTGCAAAATCTTATTCAGGAAGGACTTGACTACAACTCTGATCTGCAGATTGCTATGCTGAGGATAGATGAGGCCAAAGCCGGACTTAATGCCGCTAAACTTGCATACCTCCCTTCTCTTACATTCTCACCTAATGGATCTATCACTTCTGTAGATGGCGGCAAGGCTTCTAAAATATATGAACTTCCATTTTCATTGAGCTGGGAAATAGACCTGTTCGGCAAGCTGCACAATGCGAAAAAAGAGCAACAGATGTTGCTGCTCAGCCAACAAGCATATGCCGGCGCTGTTAAATCTGAACTAATTTCCACTATAGCCAACAGCTACTATGCACTCCTGATGCTCGACAGCCAGATAGAGATCAGCAATCAAACTATCGATGTATGGCGCGAACAATTGCGCACAATGGAATTGCAACTGAAAGTGGGTGCGATAAGGGAAAATGCTGTAAGTCAAGCAAAGGCTAATCTGGAAGGACTGCTTGCAACACACAACTCCCTACTCCGTCAGCAACATGAGACAGAAAATTCGCTATGTACCTTGCTTGGCGTTGTATCCCACCATATTTCGCGCTCAACACTTGAAGCACAGGCCATTCCTGAAAATATTTCTGTCGGAATTCCGCTGCAGTTACTATCTTGCCGACCCGATGTTGTCCAAGCCGAGATGACTTTGGCTGCGGCTTATTACTCCACAAACCAGGCAAGGGCAGCTTTCTACCCTTCGCTTACAATCGGAGGCTCTGCCGGATGGACAAATGCATTGGGGCAAGCCGTCAGTAATCCCGGTGGATGGATCATATCCGCTTTAGGATCGTTGACCCAACCGATATTCCAACGCGGAAAACTGATCTCAAATCTCAGAATCTCAAAGGATGAAGAACAGATTGCCCTGTTGAATTATAAACAAACCTTGCTAAATGCCGGTCAGGAGGTCAACGATGCCCTATATGCAATTGAGTCGCACGGAAATAATTATTCTTATCATACCAGCCAGTGCGATGCTCTGACACGGACTGTGAAATCAAACGAACTGTTATTCCGCACCAACAATGCAACATATCTGGAACTACTTTCGTCCCGTCAAGACCTTCTGAATTCCCGCCTCAACCTCATAGCGGATAAGGTAAGTCAACTTCAATCGGTTGTCAGCCTGTATATGGCTCTTGGAGGCGGAGCAAAATAAAAAAAGTCGAACAATAAGAGGCAAGATCACGTTCTTTAAAAGATCTTGCCTCAATTGTTTTTATGAAAGTGAACGCTATACCACTGAAGAAGTACATCGCTATTTCAGCAATACTTATAGTCCTGATAATGACGGTTCTGGATGTAACCGTTGTGAATGTTGCCATCCCTGTGCTTGCCGTGGAATTCGGCATCTCAGACTCTCTATCAGTCTGGATTGTAACAATATATGAGTTGATAATAACCATGCTTATTCTCCCATTGTCGTCGCTGGGCGACATGTACAGCTACAGACGTACATTTCTTACAGGCGTGGTCATCTTCACTTTGTCTTCTGCTCTATGCGCAGCTTCGCAGAACTTCTCTATGATTCTTATAGCCCGCGCTCTGCAGGGCATCGGCGCGGCATGTGTCATGAGCGTAAATATAGCACTTACAAGGTTGATATATCCCAAAGAGATACTCGGACGCGGACTTGCTCTCAACGGCATGGTAATCGCGAGCGCGACAGCAGCCGGACCTACCATCGCCGGAGCACTGCTGTCAATAGCATCGTGGCACTGGCTATTCCTTATCAACATTCCTCTCGGTATTGTGGCATGGATCGTCGGACGCAAACATCTTCCTCAAAACACAGTAAGCAAAAGCACAAAAAGCTACGACTGGATAGGCGCATTCGAGAATGCAGCTATGTTCGGCTTATTATTCCTTGCACTCGGTAGCTACAAGGCTAAGGATGATGAACTACGTCTGATCCTCATGCTTGCTATTTGCATAATCATAGGTTACTTCTACGTAAGACGCGAAATGCACAGAAGCGAACCGATGCTACCTGTTGACCTGTTCAGAATACGGCTGTATTCATTAAGTATAGCTACGTCTGTATGCTCCTTCATTGCTCAGATGCTGGCTATGGTGTCTATGCCATTCATACTTATGAACAGTTACGGTTTCTCCTCCATAACAACCGGATTGCTTATGACTCCTTGGCCCGTAGCCACTATGATATGCTCTCCTCTTGCAGCCCGTTTTGTCGAACGGCATAACGCCGGGAAAACTGCCGCTGTAGGAATGGCAGTGTTTGCAATAGGCTTACTGTTACTTATATTTATACCTCTGACTGAGGTCACAGGATTGAATATTGCCTGGCGAATGGCCATATGTGGAATCGGATATGGAATATTCCAGACTCCCAACAATATTGTAATGGTATCGTCAACTCCCATACACCGTTCCGGTGGAGCCGGAGGAATGCAGAGCACGGCTCGACTTGTCGGTCAGACTCTCGGAGCAACACTTGTAACTATAATATTCGTTATAACAAGCGGCACAACATATACAATGGTTCACCACTGTCTGAGCATAGCCATTGTATTCGCTCTCATTGCAGGCATATTCAGCCTCTCAAGATCCTGATTGCAAGTTAGATTTATTTATTTTGCGAATTATTCTTATCCACATGTATCTAAATATTGATACTGGAAAAAATATGAAATAGGATTGAAATAACTGCACTATCATGTATTTTTCGCATACCTATATCAATGATAGACTGTTGACAACTCTGAAACTATATCTATTCCGGAACATATATTATATCGCCGTTATCCAATTCATAGGCAATTCCGACTCTTTTCCCTTTGTTGCCGGATGATTTATCATCATCCGAAGGTGTATAACGGTTTATCTGTTCTCCTTCCTTGGTGATAATCTCCATGTTTTCCTTGCCGGGGTTCTTAACCATCGTAAAATCCTCCTGAGAAAACATTTCAGTCATATTGTAGCGGCTTACAAGAGCAACCATTAAAGCCACAGCAAATACCATAGCGACATCAAAGAGGTTGCTGACGACACTCATCGGATCGCTGTCTTCCGAATTTCCTAAGATTCGTCTTTTTCTCATCATTTTTTAGCTGTTTGTCTGGTTATCTCGGCAAGATACTCAAGCATTGATATGTCTTGGATCGACCATCTTTCTTTCAACTGCTGAGTCACAAATCCTATAGCACTCACAATAAGTCCGACAACAGTGGTGGCGAATGCAACCTGCATGTTATAAGCCATAGAGGCAATGTCGCCTGTTGCAAGGCCAACCAATGCCGGACCCATAGGAATAAGAGTACCCATCAATCCAAGGATAGGTCCCATCTTAGTGAGCATCTTCGATGTTGCCAACTCTTTAGATGCTTGAATTTCATATTCTGAAAGCAACAACTCTATGCGTGCATCATTGCCTCCGGCATCAACTATCTGACGGGCATAATATATCATCAGCCCACCGGACTTCTGTGGCAAGCCGGCAGAAAATTCCCCAAATGTCGTCGGAGTCAGCTTTTTAATACGGTCGTAAAAATCTGCGGAGACTTTCTTATGCTGCATATATTGCCCGAAGAATGTCCCGATCAGGACAATAGCCCGTAAGAAAAAGAAAATAAGCAGTACGATAACCGGCACAAGTAGTCCGGTCGAAATCCAGTAAAGGATATTAGAAATTACATTCATATGATATTTAAAATTTGCTTGTTTATTTTTCGTCTAAATAAAATGAATCCGGTGCATGCGCCTGTCAGAAGCATAATGATGACTCCAATCAGAGGTTTCCATTCAACCTCACTTGCACCTGCTACTGCTGTTCGTCCGTTAACTGTAGCCACTACCCCGAGTACAGCAATCAGAATATTGATCATGAATATCAATTCAAGCCGAAGATCTTTCTCCGGTATCAGCCACTTCAGCAGCAGTGGTAACACAACTCCGATTATTAACATAACTCCTGCCAGCAGCCATGCCAAAGTATTGAAATCCACACCGGGGAAACAAAAGAGAGTTTCTACAAGTAAAACCAGAAGTATTGGAATAATCAATACACCAGGTATCCATAATAAAGCCTGCCTGACCAGATTCTCTGATCTTGACTGCCGCCGCACCGATATCCGGCGTGCTGCCATGATGCAGAATGTGAGTTGCATAAACACATCAACAGTGAGCAACACTGCCATATCAAGCATAAACTCAGGATTCTGAAGCCAATCGGAAATCTGTGTTTTAGATTGATTCACAGCAATACCCAATGATAGAACGATAAACACAGCACATGCCACGCCTACAGCCAGTCTACTATAAAATGGCATATAGGTCAGTTTCAGCATAAAGCTGAAACCGACCAAAAGCATTATTACGATGACTACTGCCTCCATTATTCCTCAGTCTGTTTTTTACGTTTCCTGACGAGTATAACCATAAGAGCCACGGAAATAGCCACCATCACTCCTACCATTATCCCGTTGATATTACTGGTGATTTTATCCACCGTACCTACTTCCTCTTTCTGCATCACCATTCCATCATTGTCTGCCCGAATACTCTCCGCTCGTATGTCGCCGATATTATTGTTGTACCGCTCAGCAACCTCTGCCGGAACATTCGCGGATATATAGTCGCGCAATTTGGAATTATCACACACAAAACCAGAGCAGCTCGGTCTGTATTCTTCCACTATCCCGGTATGCAGTTCGGCGAGTTTTTTGATTTTATCTTGCGAAGCGTTCCACATACCTTTACGGGCTGTTTCGAGCATGACTGCAGTAATCTCCTCCAAGGCAGCCGGATTCCTGGATGCAAAATAATCTTTTGTGCCAAGGTTGTATTTATCGTCAATATATGTGCTGTAGATGTCATTCCACAATTCATTGTCAATAACATCGGGTTTCATCACATTCCACCCATATGTGTTCCTCACTATGTCCGCAAATACGGCGGCATCTCCTGCCCCTCCTTTCATCTTATTACGGATGTAATGAGGATTAAGTATTGTGGTTCTGCTTTCTACGCCTATAGCTTCTTTTACTTCCTGCATGCGCACATTATTGCGGTTACGGTAGTCGCTTAGATAAGCATCCGGATCCTTGCCTGTAACGTTCCTGACAGCGAGATTCATTCCACCCATAAATTCATATACATGATCAAGACTCAATGCTCCCCATGTATTGCTCTGCCGAGGCTGAACAACGACTTCCGTACGGGTAAGAGCCGCTTCAAAGGCATAGTCATATACCTTCTCCCAGTCCTCCTCACTCCCATATACAGCACCCATATTATTTATATAGGTTTCGGCTATTTCTGAAGAATTCTCCCAACGATCCCCAGCCTCTACCATTCCTTGAATGCCACTTCCATAATTACCGTTGACTCCACCGAAGACACGCGCTGTGGAAAGTTCACGTGCCTCTTTAGGTGAAATTCCCTTGTCGACAAGATGTCTCTCGGACTCCACAACTCCTTCCGCAACATAATTTGGGTAAGCCTTGTCATCCGCTTCAGCCGCCATCTTCACGGCTCTACTGATCAGAAAAAGACGAGAAGCCGCAAGGTCTCTCAGCTGTCCGGAAGTCTGTATCACGACATCAATTCTCGGACGTCCAAGTTCTTCCGACGGAATAAGTTTCAGATCATTCACACGTCCGAAGGGATCACGTACAGGTTCAACACCCAGCATGTAAAGTGCTTGTGCTATCGTTGCGCCCTCCGTCTCAATGAATTCACTGCTCCAGAGTGTGTAGCTCACCTTACGCGGCACAGAATCGCCGTGAGCTTTTCGATACATGTCGATTGTACTTTCGGCAAGCATCTTGCCTTTCTCCCATGCCACGGAAGATGGTGTCTCCTCTGCATTGATTGCAAACATATTGCGTCCTGTCGGCAGTACATTAGGGTTCAGCACAGGATCGCCACCCGATGAAGGCGATATATATCCTCCGTTCAATGCATTGACCAAGGATGTAAGCTCAGCCTCAGGACTGCTTCTCAAGGCATCTGCATAAGCGTTTACATTATTCAATGAACGCTCCACTTCCGTAACCGCTGTCGCAAAATCAATCTGCCGACGCGAAATTTCCTGTTGCCTCATTCCCATCATACCGCTCACTTTCCCCTTAGTACCGCTTGTCATTGAAGATGATTTGCCTCCATTTTTCATTGCAGCCTCCATTTTTTTCAGTGCGGCCTCATCAGCCCCCATCTTCCTGGCTAATTCCAATGCTTTTTCTGAAGACATCCCACTTTTAGACATAAGTGTTCTCATAGCCGACGTATTGGGACGGTCTGCGATTCTGGCTTGCGCCTCATTATTATCAGGCATAGCCATTGAACCCATAACCATCATTTTTGACAATAAATCCTTGGAGTTATTGATTGCCGACATTATCGTACGGGCGCTGTCGAGTTCAACCTGCGACACACCTGCGATATCGCATATCTCGCTGTCCCCTACCCTCTTTCCTGAAGAAAGGATAGAACTGACGAGTCCTTTGGCTTTCGCTCCGTAGACTTGCGTAAATCGTCCGCGATGTCTGTCATAATCTATATTTGTTCTGCCCCGCGATTTGTCGAGATTATAAAGACTGTATGCTACGGGATCTACAGTCATGGCATAAACTGTAGATTTTATGTCTTGCTCCTTATATGGACAGCCCATCACATAAAGCGCACCTGTAATCTTTTCATTGGCCAGTTCTTCGGCAAAATTCTCAATACGGGCTATATCAGCCTCACCATATGGAACTGTCAGTATGCTGTCGAGGCGCAGTTCCCGATGGATTCCAAGTTCAACAGCAAACTTCTTTACAAGAAGTGATGCTTTCTCAAGCGCTTTTACTTCAGTATTATCATTACCAAGAATCCTGTTATAAGAAATAATAGCATCATTCAGATTCTTATATATGCCCCTCAGCTCGCTCTCCATGAATGGTGGAGTCAGATAATTGATTATTCCGGCATACGAACGGCGCTTAGCAATCATTGCCTCACCGACATTACTTGTGGAATAGACATAGAAGTGTGGCATAGTCCCAACCAGACGGTCGGGCCAATCCGCACTGCTTAATGCCACCTGCTTGCGCGGAGTAAACTCCAGACTGCCATGCGCCCCGAAATGAATCAATGCATCCGCACCGAATCCATACTTGGCCCAGAGGTAAGCAGCGACATAATTGTGAGGAGGCGCGGTATCTGTGCCATGTACAATCTTGAAATCATCATCGCCAAGTCCTGCCGCTGTCTGCGGAATCAGCACCACGTTTCCAAACCTCAAACATGCAAGAGCCAGATCTCCATCCGACGTCTTAAGCCCATGACCAGGGAAAGCCCCGTCAATACTGTCTATTTCCTTTCTCATGGCATTTGATAAAGAAGCCTCACACCATCTGTCGTATTCAGCCTTACTGATGCGCTCAGTCCTCTGAGTTGCGACAAAGTTTTCTTTTTCTCCTCGGGCATATCCATTGAATACCCGACCTTCTTCGTTGATCAACTTCTCAAGCTCCCCGGCACTCTGCGGAATTTCCCCGACTGCATAACCTTCTGCTCTAAGACGAATCAGCAGATTGAATAACGATGGCGCTACCTCCATTCCTTCCGCTACAAGCGCATTCTGGCCCGGTCCTTTGAAATAAAGTACTGCAACTTTTTTGTCTTTATTGGCTTTGGTCCGCAATGATATATAATTGCTGACAGTCTCAACAAATTCATCGAGCCTACCGGGGATAACATCTACATAAGGCAAGCCATCCTCACCCTCAAAATGCGCAAACAAAGCGAAAGGACGCACAGCACCGTCGATCTCGGGAGTCACCACACTCTGCGACAGAAAACCTCCGTTCATTCCCATCTTGTCGGCAAGCCATTCTTCATAGCCACAATTGACATTGAGTGGTGAAAACAACGGAATATTATGATCTTCAATATATCTCACCACCAGATCTCCCATCCTGCCATGTGCCATATTTATCATGGCCGACAATGGAATGGAGTCTGCATGACCATTGATGATGAATTGCTGAATCGAATTAACCGGATAAACAATATAACCTTTTTTCTCAAGCGAATACACCAAACTATCTGGAACTCCCATCTGGCCTGTCAGGACAATGCGTTTCGCAGAATCGCTGAATTTACCATGACTTTTCAAAAAAGCCTCAAATTCTGTGATATAGTTAAAGTTCAACTCATCATCACCGGGATAGTAAAGCAATGATGATTTATGTCCGACTGGATCGCCGGGGATTTCGGCAAATACTTTTTTACCATCCACAAATTTCCTTACATAGCGGAGAAGGTTTTTATAATTGTTTTTTCCGCCTACAAGATACTGCTTGAGGAACATATGGTCTATTGAATCCACCGAAACTATGAGATTCTGTGGATTCGTGGCGGCTGTGGTAAGAATTGGTATTCCATCATCAGCCGCCTCGATAAGGAATTGCCGTTGCTCGTCAGTGATGCGCAGGCCCATTCCGTTGACAAATACCATATCATATTTCCCAGCCTGATCAAGATTTTCCACCGCCAATTCACCTATCTTAATGAATCGGCTGTCGTTGGCTTTTGATATCTGACCTAAAGTGATAGCCTGATAATTCACGAAAGCAATGCGTGTCGGAGAGGCAAGAATATTCCACGCAATAGTGGCACAGACAACCACTGCCACAACCACACAAGACCAGAGTATTGCTTTTTTCCTATTTTTCAAAAACATACAGATAAAATATTAATCTATCAATTTATCAATATCAAGAGATAGGCCGATTGCAAACGAAATACCTGTAGTCGAAGGAGTGCTGCTATAATTGTATTTCGGCACGTAATTGAACAGGTTATCTATCGTTGCTATCACGTCGATGCCTTTCCAAATGCTTTGGGTTATGTTTAATTTCCACATTGTGTAAGCCGGATACTCGACCCTGACAGTTTCTTCATACGAAGTTGCAGAAGCAAATTCATCAACAGCGACTTTTGAAAGTATACGCCCATTAAGAGCCACCATCAAACCATAATTTTTCCAATTCTTAGCATAATCGAGGCGGACTGTAGCCGTATGCGGGCGAGTTGATGAAGTATAAGGCTCACCTTTGCGTACATGCTCATGTGTGTACACATATGATGCACGTGCCCCTAACCCCCAAGGAGATCTCCAGGACACATTCGCATCAAGTCCGGCTATTGTCATCTTTCCGATATTCATATATACCATTCCATTCATGGCTTTATTCCAAACAGTAGTGATACGATTGTCCACAAGATTACAGAATCCTCCAAGAGTGGCATTGAACAGACCTTTGGTAAACTCTGCTGAGATCTGAAAATTGTCACTGCTTTCCGGTTTAAGGTTTTCATTTCCATAAATCATAAAGATTCCGGCCATATCAAAATCCATATACATTTCTTTCAAAGTCGGTGCACGGAAGCCACCTGCATAAGAGCCTCTGACGGCCCATCTGCCAAGCTTATACATAACATTGACACGCGGTGAGAAGTGCTTCAATCCGGATTCAGAGAAGTAATCAAAGCGACCACCGGCAATGATATTGAAATTCTTATTAAAATCTATCTGAGCGAAACCATCGGCCGTTATCTGTTTTCTGCTTCCATTATCAACAAACTGATATGTCATAAGATAGTCTCTCATTACATCACCGCCGATAGTTAGGATATGCTTATCAGAAAATGTATGGTTCAGAATTGCTTTACCGATATTCTGCACATTTGAATAGTCGCGTATGTCACGTCTGCTACCGAGCATGTAATCGCTTTTATCATATTGGTCAAATGAATAACTTATTTCAAGATTTGTAGCTGCGGAAATATCATATATACCCTTGATGCCGGTCGAAAAATCACGATAACGGTCATGAGTGGATACTCCTGAATTTCTCTCTCGGAAGAAATACCCGACTCGCCCGATAAACTTCAACTGATTTGTTGCCCTGAATGTCAGACGTTCCTTGATATTATACGTACTCCCACCATAAAATCGGTTGTAATCTCCCTCATTCACCATATTATAGGAATCAATATGAGTGTATTGAGCGCTAAGTGAGTTTGAAAACCGCCATGCATTGAAGGCAAGATTCAATCCATAGCGCAGATTGTTATGCTCTCCATAACGCGCATTCACGTTCAGAGTCCACGGTTCTACTCTTTCACGACTTATGATGTTTACAACCCCGCCTACAGCGTTAGATCCGTAGAGGGATGACGCCGCACCTTTGACTATCTCAACCTTACCGGCGTCGTTCAGATTCAATCTGCTGAAATCCACATTGTCAAGAGTTTCGCCCGCAACCCGTTCTCCATCAACCAGAAAAAGTATTGAATTACCGCCAAAACCCTGCATGTTAAGCGAGACCTGCTGATTCATGGAATATGAAAACTCTATTCCAGGTAGTTCTGTCTGCAACAGGTCACTGATATCCGTTGCATCACTTTTTTTTATGTCGGACGCGGAAATTCCCCGAGTCATAACAGGAGAGTCTTTCAGAAGTTTTGGAGTCCGTGTACCTGTCACAACCACTTCGTTCAGAGACTTTTCCCACACTTTCTCCAAAGAGTCAAGCTTTGAATCTGCCGTCTGCTGAGCACTTGACGCCGAATATATCAGACTGCCAAAAAACAATATGAGTATTACCTTTTTCATTTCACAATGGATAAATGTATTGTATGGACATATATCCTTTTATTCCGGTGGCATTCATATAATCTGATAGCTTGACTGCTGCCCGCCTGCCATTCCGTAGCAATATTATATAAACTTTATCTGATGTAGTATAAACCGGAGGCATTGTGCTTGTGTCGACATTCAGCCACTCGGACAGCTTCGTATTATAAAAAGACCCGACATAAGACAGATAACCATCCATCATGGTCGACATATCCGTTACAATCTTATCTGTGGTCCATATGTCTGCAACTTCATCTCCAGCATCCGCCTCCGACCACAAAAGCGCCAGAGAGATGTCGGTAAACGACGTTTCGACAACAGCCGCCCGGTTGGTCTTGGCATCATACCTATGTATGGCAAAGTCCCATTGTGCAGGTTCTGGTTCTGTCACCGATATCGAATCAATCCTTCTGTTCTCAAAATCAATATAAGTCCATGCCTTATAATCTGTGGCATTGATATATATGAGACCGGGGGTGCTTCCTGTGGAAGTTTCCACGAATCCATATTCACTGGTTGCAACCATGCCATCATCATATAAATCGCCAAGAACGTCATTACAAGATGGGAGCAGCATCGCTGCCACTCCCGATAGGATTACTGTTTTCAGCATTTTCATGTCGGACTACTCAGCCGCAGGCATATCACCTGTATGAAACACAATCGACAGGCCACCCATGACAGCAGGAACAGAGAATGTGAACTCTGGATCTTCTTTCTCTGCATCAATCCGCCCCTCAAACGAGCACACATACTCCTTTACATTTCCACTCATACCCATCTTGGTAATGCCATCACCCTCTATAGTGAATATACCATCAGAATAAGCGACAGTAGCCTTTTCTATAGAAAATTCTCCCCAAGTATCAGAGTTATAGCCGATATTATATGTATTGTCGGAATTATTTGTAATGACTATTTTCTGATCGTCGGCCATCATACCAGTAAAATAGGCGCTTTTTGCTTCGGTATAGCCATCATAAGTGCCAGGTACTACGATTTCGGCCGGAATATCGCCTTGCTTGAATTCAATTTTCAGGCCGCCCATAATCGCCGGACACGAGAAAGTAAGTTCAAGTTTCTTACCTGCCAAAGTTCCTTCCATCCGGCAATCGTACTCTTTCGCGGCATTTCCGGCATGTCCCATAACAGATTTGCCTGTACCTGAGATTCGTATATTGCCCTCTGTCCCTGAAAGTTCTGCATTACTGATTGTGATAGTTCCCCAGGTATCCGACTGATAACTGACGTTGATTTTATTCAATTCTGTTGTAGAAATAGTAACATCCTGCCGACTTGCCACCATATTGGAGAAATAGCTGCATGAGGCAACTGTGTAACCTGAATAGATTCCGGCTGTTTCTGATGCAAGATTTGTCGGATCGTCGTTGCTGCTACATGATGCAAGTGTTATTACAACCATCAGCAGTGAAAAAATTTTAAGCTTGTTCATCTGTCTACTTATGTGTTGATTGGTTTATTAATTTCATGCTGCAAAAGTAGACTGGATAGCAAGACGCATCAATTCCTAAAATTAGCGAAAATCAGGTAGAATATTCAATTGAAACAGCTATATGGAAGCCACATGTCAGAAAAAATACCCTACTTTATGGGATTGTGTAGTTTTTTTGGCCTTAGTAATTTTGCTTCGGGAAAAATTTGCCTGAAATATGATAAAAAGCCAATCTACATACTGCCATCAAGACACTCTGCGCGACATTATTGAAGATAATAATCATCTGATTGTGGTTCTTAATCGGTTCGATATTTCTCTTGGCTTCGGCGACAGAACTGTGGCTGAAGTGTGTACCAACAATGGTGTAGATACCGATACATTTCTTGCTGTCACCAACTTCATAGCTGGAAAACGATGGGAAAACTATCCGATATCACTCATGTCACTGATAGGCTACCTGCGCAAGTCTCACAAAAGATTCATAGAGTATTCCCTTCCCAACATAAAAAAGACTCTCATCGAGGGCATCCATGAGGCAGATACATCTGAAATCGCGATGGTAATACTTAAATTCTATGATACCTACATGAATGAGGTAAGAAGCCACATGGGATATGAGGATACCGTTATCTTCTCATACGTCGAGAATCTGCTTAATGGAAACATCACAGATCGATTCCAGATTTCAGACTTCTCATCGCGACACGTCCACATGGCCGGCAAACTCGATGATCTGAAGGAACTTTTCATATATAAATATACTCAGAAAAACAATGAACGGATAAATACTGCGCTGCTGCAACTCATGCTGTGTGGAAAGGATCTTGTACAACATTGCGAGATTGAAAACAAATTGCTGTTTCCAGAGGTAGTAAAACTCGAAAATGATTTGATAAGTAGACTTGAATCCGAAGATGATGAAGACTGCGAGCAAACCACTATTCCCGAACTGCTCACTGACCGGGAAAAGGAAGTATTGCGTGAGATTGCACAAGGACTATCAACAAAAGAAATAGCTGAGAAAATCCATCTGTCTTTCCACACGGTGAATACCTATAGAAAGAATATCGGTGAAAAACTTAATATCCATTCCGTTGCAGGCCTGGCTGTGTATGCCATCCTCCACCACATAATCGATATCAACGAAATCAATATCCCCAAATAGCAAATTATAATGTAGATATGAAAAGGGACTGAACTTCTGAAATTATGAGCCCAGTCCTTTTCCTATCATTTTAAACAATTTATGGCTTCAGCAGATATTCGTTGTAGAATGCTGAGATCTCGTCAAATGGAATTTTATCCAAACGATCGTACAGATCGCAATGAGTCGCATCCTTTACCGTAAGCATCTGTTTGTTATCTCCTCTGAGCATTGCAAAGACAGCCTTTCCGAAATAATATGAATGCGCTTTATCTCCATGAACAATAAGTACAGCGTTGTTCAGTTCATGAGCATACTCAAAAAATTTGAAATTCATAAACGGTAGAGAGGAGGTCGAGTTCCAGCCATCGGTGGAATTACCGCTTCGGGGATGAAAGCCGCGTGGAGTCTTATAGTAAGCATGATAATCTTTTACAAACTGAGGAACATCGTCAGGCAATGGATCTACTACACCACCGGCACGCATGTATTTACCATTGCGGAAGTCTTCAGTCCTCTGCTCAACAAGAGCCTTCCTATTGGCATTACGTTTTTCAGCAGAGTTGTCGGCATCAAAATATCCGTTAGCGGTGACGCGCGTCATGTCGTACATTGTGGATGCTACAGTCGCCTTGATTCGCGGATCATTGATAGCAGCCTGTATGGCAATTCCACCCCATCCACATATACCGAGTATACCAATTCTTTCAGCATCCACATCCGGCTGCACAGAAAGGAAGTCAACGGCAGCCGAAAAATCCTCAGTATTGATGTCGGGAGAAGCCACACGCCGTGGCATACCACCGCTTTCACCTGTAAACGATGGATCGAATGCAATTGTCAGGAATCCGCGTTCGGCAAGCTGCTGGGCGTATAGACCACTCGACTGTTCTTTTACAGCACCGAAAGGCCCGCTGACTGCAATTGCCGGCAAACTACCTTCTGCATCAACAGGGGTATACATATCTGCCGCAAGTGTCACACCATATCGGTTGACAAATGTGACCTTTCTATGATGAACCTTATTGCTGATCGGGAAAACCTTATCCCACGCTTCAGTCAGTTCAAGATCATCGGCTTTGGCTACCGATGTATTTTCATTCATATTCATATAACAGTTGGTATTTTTAGGATTTATTGTTGTTAATGCACCGAATATTATGGCTATTGAGTATGTAATTTTTTCATAATGCAAAATAACGACATATAAGACACTTCTTACTTACCCATATTAAGGAAATCCTTACCAGAAACAAATGCATTATATTCTGTAGAATGAGAGATTCGATAAGAAAGTTTCTATTGATAAAACGACATCAGCTACAACTCCAAGGAGTCATAGCTGATGCCATTATTGTTTTGATTGTCAAATTACACCCTACAAGATCTGTTCCGAATCTCAAGAACGCCTTTTAAATTTAATCATAAATTGTTCAAGTTGCTGCTTGGAACTTGCGTAAGAAGTTGAAGTAAACAGATATTTATGAGTAAGATCAGGACGTACAAGGTAATAGTTCAGGTTAAAGTCAACAAGGATTATGCTCCCATCAGCCAATTCTTCTACCAAATAATATTCGCGCAGGTCGCTCTGGAATAATACAACATAAGAATAAGAGCTATCACGTACACCTCCAATCATGGCACTTGGTATGAATGCTTTATTTGCAATCGGGCATAAGCCGTATATCTTAAAGTAGAAGCCATTCCAACTTGGCTTTATAGCCTGATTCCTGTAATAATAGAATGTACAGTTATAACTACGCCTCCTGATCAATTCTCTGTCCCCAATAAATTCAATCGGACCATATCGCTCAATTACCGGTGGCTGAGGAAACCGTTGGTTTGTAATCAAGTCAATAAAGCATTCTCCTTGAGAGGTCATGATTCTCAACACATTATTTTCAAGAATCTCAAAGTCCGTGCAATCCTTTGGTAATGGAAACTCTCGCCCGGAAGCAAATATAAGACATGCTGATTTGTCGGCAAGTCTAATAGCAACGGCATCCTGCTTATGCGCAATTACGTTTAGTACTTGTTTCTTCGCAACCTCTTTTCCATTAATAACAATGCCAACAGTATTTTCAGATGAATAATATCTCAGCACAGTCTGATTATTAATAGCAGTTGCCATCTCATCATGACTGATTATTTTCTCCATAGGCTCATCGGCAAGCTTGCCAGGATACCCGTAGTGCTTCACCAATTCACGTCTATCTCCTGTGTCGATTCTGATATTTCCTGCTATACCCTGAAACATCTTATCCCATTTCCATTTGCGTATGGGAGTGCCAAAAGTTCGGCTTAGTCCTACGTTGTCGAGAATAACACAATATTTTTTACCTGCGGCTTTGCGTAGTCCACGACCTATTTGCTGAAGATATACAGAAAGCGAAAGTGTCGGACGAGCAAGTTGAATGAACTCTACTTCAGGACAATCGAAACCTTCCGAAAAAATATCAACGTTGACCATAACATCAATATCACCGTTGCGGAATGATGTAACCATCTCATCACGTTCTTTCTCCGCTGTATTGCAGTCAATCGCACAACATCTCAATCCTTTCGAAGCATAATATTCAGCAATCGCTTTGGCATGACTGATATTGATGGCATATACTATGCCCCTGCGGCCTTTGGCATAATGCACCAATGAGTTATAGAGATATTCAATATTACGTGGCGTATTCAGCGACAACTCCAACTCTTTCGTGAGATAGTCGCCATCTGCACCACGCTTTTTAAGCAATGCAATCTGACGACGTATCTTACTATTCTGCGGTACAGCATAATAGTCGAACAGCGACAGACGTTTCTTCATAATAAACTCAGAAATGCTATATGATTGCAACAATATGTCAAATAAGTCAACAAACCCCTTGCCGCTCATGCGGTAAGGGGTCGCTGTCATTCCGAGTCTCTTAGAATCCGGATACCGTCTGAAAAGCTCCTGATATGTATCCGCAAGCGCATGATGCGCTTCGTCTATTACAATCATTGCAGGTCTTTCGTCAGTCAACTTATCCCAATTTCGAGCGAGCCACTGAATCGAAAACACCCTGACCTCAGGCGAACTCTTTTTGCCCTTATAAAATTCCGTCCATACCCTCTCGACTTGCGCAATCAGCTCCCGACGGTGAGCAACAACCCAAACAGTCTTGCCCTTGGCGTATTCACTGACCACTGACGCAAGCACGTGTGTTTTCCCCGTGCCAGTAGGCATCTGGCACATCACAGAATCATGCGAGCCTAAAGCCTCCAGAACAGAGGCTTTCATCTCACGCTGATAGTCATAAAGGCGAATTGCCATTCGGCAGTTAACTATTCCTATACGATTGCAGCTTTAATCGTATCTACAATATACCGCACATCTTCGTCGGTGACGTATGGACCGGCGGGAAGGCAGATACCGACCTTAAAGAGTGCTTCGCTGACGCCGTTGACGTAGGCGGGGGCGTCTTTGTAAACGGGCTGCTTGTGCATGGGCTTCCACAGTGGACGTGCCTCGATATTGGCCTTGTCGAGAAAGACACGCAGAGCTTCCACATTATCATTGGGCTGGCAGTCGGTTGTGGCTGTCGATGCAGCATGGATAACACCTACTGCTCCGCCGACTGCTCCAGTGATAATGGTCTTGTAAGCATTCTCCTGTCCTTTGATAAGGAGATCCGGATCAAGTGTGGCTGTACACAGCCAGAAGTTGGAATCCGACTCCGGCCAAGGATTCGTGTGCATCGTAATGCCTTCAACATCCTTCAGCAACTCATAATAAAGCGCCTGCACATGCTTGTGGTGGGCAAGATGCTCATCAAGCACAGTAAGCTGTGCCCGGCCGATACAAGCGGAGATGTTTGAAAGACGGTAGTTGTAGCCGACGACCTCGTGCTGATAATATGGATAGCCTTCACGAGCTTGGGTGGCATACCATTTAGCCTTACCGGCAGTCTCCTTATCAGGGCAAATCAACGCTCCTCCTCCGGATGTGGTAATCATTTTATTTCCATTGAAACTGAGGATACCAAACCGACCGAATGTTCCGAGAACCTGACCATTATAGCGTGAGCAAAAGCCTTCGGCGGCATCCTCAACAACCGGAATGTCATAGCGGTTGGCAATCTCCATGATACGCTCAATCTGATATGGCATTCCATATAGTGCTACTGTAATTATGGCTTTAGGGGTTTTGCCGGTCTTTGCTATTCTATCTTTTATTGTCTCTTCAAGCAAATCTGGATCGATATTCCACGACTTCTTTTCTGAATCTACAAATACAGGTATTGCACCGAGGTAAGCTATGGGATTTGTTGAAGCACAGAATGTCATGGTCTGGACTATGACTTCATCTCCAGGCTTGACACCACAAAGTATCAAGGATAGATGAATCGCAGATGTTCCGGATTCAAGAGCTACCACATTCTCACTGCCGACCACATCACCAAGTTCATTCTCAAAGGCACTTACATCAGGTCCCATCGGCACGGCCCAGTCATCTGCAAGCGCTGGCTTGATAAAATCAACCTCCCGCCCACTCATCTTAGGCTTACAAAGCAATATCCGTTCTCTCATCAGTTCAAGGTATCTTCCGGTTCGAGGGGTATGTATGGACCATCTTTGACTTCAAAGATGGCAGAGGATTTTATTACTTCGATTCCATGCCACTGACCTACAGGGATTTGTACGCCATAGTTACCTTGGTCGGGGTCGAGGAGGTAGCGTTCGGTTTGTACTCCCATGTCATTGTAGAATACCACAAACATTTTACCTCGCAAGATGACGTAGGTTTCAGCAGTATGTTTGTGGCGATGAATAGGCAGCGGTGTGCCGGGAAGCAGAACGTTAATGAGTCGTTGAGCTTTAGCATCAAGACTATCATGAAGGTTATAATTCATGCGAAGGCGAGGACTTGCCTCGGCCTCCGACGTGACTTTATCAAGAAGTTGATCGTTGATTATCATGACTGAAGTTGCTTTGATTTAAGATAGGCTTCGTGAAGATGGTAGTTTTTCTTCATGAATAAAAGGTATGCGACGAGTAGAACTATGATTGTCAACCCAAGGTATATGTAGTGGTTTATCGGACAGAAAATCATGCCAAATGAGATGGCGAGCTGAAGAGCCATGTAGATGAGTGACACATTAACGTGAGGCATCTTCAGCTCGTTGGCCATAAGTTGGTAGGCGTGCTTGCGGTGAGCTTCGCCAAGGTTTTCATGTAGCTGGATGCGATGGCAGATTGTTAGAATTGCGTCCGCACCATATACCGCTAAGAAAATGATATAAGCAAAGTCGCCGGTCTGAAGTATAAGTTTGCCAAGAGCAAAGAGCAGGATAAAGGCAATGGTGATCGAGCCGACATCTCCTGCGAAACATTTGGCTTTCTTGCGAAAATTAAAGAAGCAGAACACCAAAAGGCTAAGTCCGGTGACGTAAAGATAAGGCATATCGATGAAGCCATCCTTGATATTAAGATAAATCATTGGCGCCAGAACGGCTAATGAATACCCACCCGTGATGCCATTGATACCATCCATAAAATTGTAAGCATTTGTGATACCTACACATACTATCAATGCTATCAAGACTATCCACCAATCGCCCCAGTTGAGTATACCAAATTGATAGAACATGAGGAACATTGCTATGAACTGGACAACGAGCCTTGCTGAGTCGGGCAACGAATGTATGTCATCCACGAAGCTCACCAATCCGATGAGCGTCAGACCTCCGAGTAACCATGCATATTCAAAGCCAAAAAACGCGGCATATAGCCATGCTCCGAACAAGAATATAATACCTCCGCCACGAAGCGTAATGGAGGTATGCGACGAACGCATGTTCGGCTTATCGATGATATTGAACCGATCGGCCACACGGAAGTATGCCAATTCAAAGATGATTAGCAAAAAGAAGATGATCGCAAATTTCATTATAGTAATTCAGTAAGAATTGAGTGAATATTCGTAGCTATTTTATCACATGAATATTTCGATACGTCTAAATTGGTAAATTTATCATACAGCGTTTTATCTGTAATCAAATTTACAATTCTATCGGCTAACATCTGATAGTCATTGACTGGTACAAGGAACCCATTTTCGCCATTCTTTATTATAGCCCGGTGTCCACGATTGGATGACGCCACGACCGGCAAATGACAATATTGTGCTTCGACAAGATTGATGCCAAACCCTTCACGTATACTTGATGCAACATATATATCTGATGCCGCCATAAGACATCCAACATCACTTCTCCAACCAAGAAAATGAACATATTCATCAAGTGAAAGCTTTTCTGATAATTCTACAAATTCGCCATTATGATGATTTGGGCCAGGGAGAAGCAAATGAACATTATAACCCATCTTATGGACAATCTCTAGCGCTTTGATTATCATTTGTTGGTTTTTATTTTGGATAATCTCAGCTATATATATCAATACAATTGCATCCGAGGGCAATTTAAGCTTACGTCTGTAATCATTTCGTACACCGAGCCTATCAGTCACATTCAATCGATTAAAATCAACTCCGATACCATCAATCAATTTCACGGACATTTTACGATTGAATTTACGCAGCACCCTATCATAATCTTCATTATTAATTGTAATGAATGTATCAGTGAACTTTGCCATCAATTTTTCCATTGGATAAAAAAGCAGCCAATTTATGAGAGGAGCACCCTTAAAGAAATGAAGGCCATGAGCACAATAAACCACCTTCAGTCCTTTTTTTCTGAAGCCCCTGGCTGCAAATCGTGCGGCAAGCCCTCCAACAGGAGTATGACAATAAACTATATTATACTCATTTTTCGCAATTAAAGCCTTTAGTTGCCTAATTCCTCTAAATGTTTTAAGTGTAAATGGATTGCGTTCCCAACACATGCTATAAACATTATCGGCTTCAGGGATTTCTGCATCAACTTTACAGGCAACATCTACACACCATCCCTTTTCACGTAGTTTTATTATCGTTGGAATATGAAATTTCCTTATATGCTCTTTCGCTACATTTGCGACGAACAAAATCTTTAGCCTGCTCATTTCTTCAATGTTTTTGAATAAATGAATCGGATTAGATTGAATAATTTTCCATATGCCATATAATATAGCTTTCTAAAATGCATACGACTATTCGTTAGAGCTTCGATGCGTTTATATATTTCTTTATTATTGTTTCGATATTGATAGGACAGAAATGATTCTATATTTCTATCCGAAAGTTTGCTCGGAATGATATAATCGTCAATTATAGCATTGCTGAACTTGTGCATCTCAGAGTAATAGAGTTCAGGCATACGTTTGGTAACTTGTCCATCGTGAACTCGCATTTTAACAAGCTTATCTTTGATAAAAACAAAAGATACTCCTTCGAGCATAAATTTTATCCAACACTCAATATCTTGAATGTATTTAAACGAGCTAAATCCACCACAACGTTCAAATATTGACTTGTGAATCAACAGTGTACACCCGTTTATATTTAAATGCTTTGAGAAAAAAATGTCAAATAAATCATGTCCTGATAAATATCCGTCAAGCGTAAAAGCCGGATGATAAATCAAATTTCCCTGTGCATCTATCAGATTATCAGCGCAACAAACGATTGTATTCTCCTTATCATTTGTTTTACTCAGTGTTTCAACCTCACGCGCAATCTTATCCGGTTCATAAAGGTCATCATGGCTGAGCCAAGAAAAATAATCGCCTTTCATTTTGCTTATGCCAAAATTCAAGGCTGAGGACACCCCCCCATTTGACTTATTAAAGTACCTGATTCGTTCTCCGTATGACAAAGCAACACGTTCTGTTGCACCGTCATCTCTCGACCCATCGTTAACTACTATAATCTCTATATTTGGATATGTCTGAGACAATGCCGCATCAATAGCCTCGCTAAGAAAGTTGTCACCATTATAAACGGGTATGACAATACTCACCAAAGGGAGAAATTCTGATTTCATAATAATATAAAGTTGTTATTACAATGCCTGTACCTTATCCTCAATACATTAAAAGGATCACATATATCTTAAAGAGCTATTTGTTTTCATTTTTTTCGTATCTCTTTAAGCATTTGAAGAGATTTGAATCTGAAGATGTATGCCAACCCGAAATATACAGTAGAACCAATAGCTCCACCTAAAGACAATATTAGCAAATTAGATAAATGCAATTGAGCAATTAGCAATACTATTAATAGTGTGATAGTAGCCAATATAAATGAAGGCGAAATATCTTTGATGAAATCACTCCATGTATATTTTATCATACTATTGTTCCACCAACCCATTATAAATACATTAAGCGCGGCGGCAACACAACCCATTGATACCATAAAATATACATTAACGAAAGATGCTGCACATATTAGAATGATTGCCAATATCTTAGAAATTATTGCTGCTCGCAGATATTTTTTGCTATCGCCTAAAGCGGTTAGAATAGCTGAATTAATTAAAACAAAAGGAGTGAAACATACAGTTACGCAAACAATCTGCATAAACGGCACAGCCGGAAGCCATTTACTTGTAAGAAGAACTTCTACGATAGAATTAGATAATGGAAAAAGAATAGCTACAACCCAAAACACGATAAACGCCACCATAGAAACCATTCGCCTAACCACCGATAAAAAACGAGGTAAATCATCCTGAATCTTGGCTAAAGCCGGGAACATCACACTATTAATAGTATTGGCTGCATTGTCAACAATTATTGTTGGAATTAATTGACCTCGATTATAAAATCCAAGCTCAGCAGAAGAATATCTCTTTCCAATAATCAGGTTGTATAAATTGTTGTATACCACATTCAGCAATGAGCCACCCAAAATTCGCGATCCATAGCCAAATAGAGATTTTATCCTCGTAAAAGAGTAAACACACTTAGGACGCCAGCCTACAAGAATCCAATATCCTATCAAATTTACCGTTTGCATAGTCAACTGAGAATACACAATACTCCAGACTCCTTGCCCATTATAAGCGCATGTAATGCCGACAAATGAAGATAATACTACAGCTGATAAATTGACATAAAAATTAATCTTAAACTTCATGTTGCGTATAAGCATAGCATTCTGTACACAACATAAAGACATAAGTATTATTTGTAAAGATAGGACTCTCAGAAGTGGGCAAAGCAAATCTTGTTGATAAAATTCTGCAACCCACGGCGAACACACAAATATTACCAAATATAGGATTATAGAAATCGATAAATTAGTAATGAATACTGATGATGTATCAATTTCATCAATATCTTTTTTTTGTATGAGTGCATTGCCAAACCCACTATCAATGAATACATTGCTTATAACGATAAATACACTAATCAATGCAATTAAACCAAAATCTGACGGCAGCAATAATCGAGCCAGAATTATGGAAACTATAAAACTAACTGTATGGGAACTTATTTTTTGAAAATACTGCCAAAAAAGTCCAGCAACAACTTTACTTTTTAGTGTATTATTTTTGTGAACCACTTAATCAAGAACCTCTATTTGTGATTCATTATAGATTGAGAAAATTTGGTCAACAGTTGCCTCTGGAGTATTTAATCTAAACAATTCTAAAATCTGATCCGAATCAACGTAACATAGAGGAGTTTCCAAAAAATGATCCAATCTCTCTGCATTTTTTTCTATAGCACATCTTTCATCAATTAAAAACGATGTCGGATAACGCTCCATATAAGGTTTAGATGCGTCAGCATCAATTTTATAACAAGATAATACCGGTCGGCCAGTTGAAAAATATTCAAATATCTTACAGGGAATTCCACATGGCGTAAAATTTCCGAAATTGAGCAGGATATCTGCTTGTTGTTGGATTCTAATTATTTCATCGTGGGATTTTGGACCGTGGTACTTTGCATACGGACTCGCTTGTATTTTTTCTAGAATCTCATTCTGAAAAATTTTACCATAAAAATCTACCACGATGTCATCTCGACCTATTGCATTGATTAACTCTAAAAAGTATCGGGGATCAGCAGTTGAAATAGCCATTGAACCAGTAAATACCAAATGTTTCTTTTTGTCTGACTGTTTTTTTTGCTCAATGCTATTCTCTTTAAGAGCCAAAAGAGGAATGTCGACAAATCTTATTTTATACCTGTATGAATCATACTCTGCAGCACTGT
>OFGR01000563.1_pt1 | contig 36577 bp, 35 predicted proteins | sample 1521811 | NCBI WGS metagenome assembly OFGR01 (sample SAMEA3504098, study PRJEB24116) | mouse gut metagenome | biome: mouse gut; feature: mouse-associated habitat; material: faeces | place: Denmark | collected 2011
GAGGTTTTTTAATATAAAAATTTTTTCTCGTCAGAGCTGTAATTGATTCTTGCATTTCGCCATATTTACAACTCATACAGATCATGATTAATGCCCCTTTCTGGTTTTAAAATCATTGTGAAATTTATCAGTACTTGGAAAATATGCTGTAATTATTCGTGACATACTACCCTCATCACTTGCTGCTACATGTAATATTTTATTATCAGTTGTATAACCAAATATTAAACAGCTTGGGAATGGAAAATCATCCAATTCAAAAATTATAGGTTTGACTGCATTGTTTTATGCTTTACACAAATGTGAAATAATAATCAAATCTTTTATTGAAAAACTATCTCTATTTAAATTATTACGCAAAGATTGTGTTGTAATTCCTAAGTATTTTGAAACATCTTCTAATGTCAAATCAAAGTTATTCATCATATATTTTACTTTTTCTGAAATATTAATAAACATAAAGCAAATTGAGTTATTGGCATAAATAATATTTTGTGTTATTTTGTTTTTACAAAGTGATTTAGATTAAACTCTCAAAGACAGGTTCTATCACTCTGCCATGTTAAAAATAGATATCAGCAAAAGGCAGCACCATCCCATGGCACTGCCTTGATACCTGCCGGCTGCAGGCACAATCCTTCCTGCAGCCACACCCTGTTATTCCATCAGAACCTATTATTCCATCATCAAAAATTCCTCCGCATTTTCCGGTTCTTCCCCCTGAAACTGCATTTCATATTCTCCGTCCCCATTATCTTTAATGGTAAAATAGTCGGTACCGCCCTCACGCTTTACTGCCACTTTACAGGTTCCGTCTTTTTTCAGCAAATCCGTAAGTTCCACTTTTTTGTCATAGTCATACAGCCACACCCTGCCGTCGTCATCCTTTTCAACCTCATGGGATGCAATAGCTTCTAAGACGTGCTCTGCCGACATCGGTGTTTCATTGCCGTCATCATCAATTTCGACACCGCCGCCGCTGAATCCCTGTGCCTCGCCGTCCTCGTCTGTATAGGTATACGAGTAGCTGTAGTCACCGATGTCCCGGACACTGAGTTCTTTTTCCTCGCCCCGCAGCCATCCGGTTATCTTTTGCTGAATGCCGCCAAGGTCTGCGGCATAAGCAACGGTCATGCTGCCCAGCACAATGGCCACAGCCGCACACGCTGCCATTGTTTTTTTCATAAGATACGCACTTTTTTTCTTTTCCATTTCCATTCCCTCCAAAGAATCATTTCCAGAGGCATGCAGGACAGAAAACGCCTGTTTGTATTTTTCCTTATTCGTCATCTTCCCAGCCCTCCTTTAATGTCTGCCTGAGCAGCGCCCGGCCCCGTGACAGCCTGATTTTTACATTGCTTTCGGTCAGCCTGAGTATTCCTGCGATTTCGTGTACCGAATAGTCCTCAAAGTAGTACAGGTGTATGACAATGCGGTATTTTTCCGGCAGCTTCATCACCGTTTCAAATAACTCACTGTCCTGCGGCGTCTCGAACACAAGCGATTCCATATATTCTTCCAGCGGCACTTTATGCTGCCGCCAGAAGGAACGGTTTACATTCTTTGCCCGGTTCACCGCTACCCGTATCAGCCACGCACGGATATGCTGTTCACTGTCAAACTCTTTTTTTGCTGCATAATACTGAATAAACGTTTCCTGTACAATGTCGTCTGCATCTGCTGCATTTTTGCATACGTTAAACGCAACGGCAAACAGATTGTCACGGTAACGTTTCATTAGTTCACTGACTGCCTGTTTCATGAGTGATCCCTCACTTAAAGTTTGTTTGATATCGAAAGGCCCTTTCATTAACAGTACAGTTCAAAACAGGAAATGGTTACAAAAAAAGGGAAAAAATTTTTTATTTTATAAAAAAGCCATGCGGCGTACCGCTCCTGCCCGGAAACTACACCGCATGCCGTTATTTTCTTTTCCAAAATTATTTATCCGGGATTTCTATCACATACCGTTCAAATGCATTAATAACCCGCGTGCTCCCGTAAGCATCCTCCCGCACATGGTTTCTGCCATAGTTCATATGTACATGGCCATGGATAAAATACCCGGGTTTATATTTATCCATCAGTTCATTAAATACATCAAATCCATGATGCGGCAAATCTTCCCCGTCATTGAGCCCCTTCGCCGGTGCGTGGGCTAACAGGATATCAAATCCCCTGCTGCGCCAGATTGGGAAACGCATCCTGCGTACCCGTTTGCGCATTTCTTCTTCTGTAAACTGCCAGGCATCACTTTTATAGCGCATGGAGCCGCCAAGCCCAAGTATGCGCAGCCCCTTATAATTATAAATCATATCATCCACACAGATGCATCCTTCCGGTGCCCGTGTACTGTATTTTGCATCGTGGTTCCCGTGCACATAAAGCACCGGAACCGATTTCATTGTTGCCAGGAACGACAGGTACTCTGCGTTCAAATCACCGCTGGAAAGAATCAGGTCGATTCCTTCCAGCTCCTCTTTCCGGTAAAAATCCCACAGAGCCTTGCACTCTACATCGGCCAGCAGCAGTATTTTCATGAAACTCCCCCCTGCAGGCGGACAAGCTGCCTTGCGTTTTCTTTCAGGCTGTCCAGCTGTGGAATCTCTCCCTCTACATTGCCCGCCAGATAATTCATCTGAAAAATGTCTTCCGGTTCCAGGCTGCGGTTTGCCTCATTGGTCAGCGAACCGTCCTGTTTCGTCCATGCAAAATGGAACGGACTGAATTCCCCCCGCCGGATATTTTCGGTCAGCGTGTCAATCAGCATCTTTGTGCCTTCCGGCAGCTTCTGTGAGCAGACGATTTCCAGCACGCCCGAGGATATGCCCCACCAGTAATTCAGTGCACGGTTTTTGTTTTTTCCGCCTTCCCCTTTCCAGGTATGCTCCATAATGCTGCGGATAATCAGCTCATAAAATTTACCCCAGTGGCAGATAGACACCGCAATATTTTCGGCACCGTCACCGGCCAGCCTGCGGTAAAGCCCGTACTTTCTGGTCGGGTGCTCCGGGTTAATTCCGTCCCGGTCTGAAATCAGGTGCACGCATTCCGGCCAGTCCTGCTGCAGTTCTTCTTTCAGGGAATTCCAGCGAAGATGTACCCGGATGCGCGGATTGACCATCTGCGCGCCAAGCGAAAACGCGTTGATATTGGCTATCGTGCTGTAAATCGGATAATCTGCCATATAGCCGATATCGTTTGTTTCCGACAGTGCCCCGGCAATAATCCCAAGCAGGAACTTGCTTTCATACATCCGGCAGTAATACGTGCGGATAGCCTGATATTTAGAATTCGTCGAGCAGTTCAGTATTTTGACATCCGGATATTTCAGCGCTGCCTTGACACTCGCGTTCGCAAGCTGTGCCGCCACGGTAAAGATAATCTGGTTCCCGTCTTCAATCGCTGCTTCGATAATATCCTCGGAATTGTTGGTAAATTCCGCGTGCTCATAAATCGAAGTCTTAATGCGGCTGCCAAATACCTGCTCAATATGCATCCGTCCCATCTCGTGCGTATAATTCCAGGCAGAATTCAATACGGATTTTTCAAAAATAAATGCAATTTTTAACTGTTTCGACGTCTCGTTTGCAAGCAGGCGGTTGAGCAGCCGCCCGCCGGTGGACTTTTCCTTCTGATGCGGCTCTAACACAATCTTCATGGACTTGCTCTGCGCCAGCGTCAGAAATTCATCCCACATTTTTGTCAGGTTTTTGCGGATTTCTTCCTCGCTTGCCGTCTGGAGCTGCCACGCCGGGAAAATATCAATATAAGCCAGGAACGCATCCCCGGACGTAATGCTGACCTTATCCCCGCCTTTTGCTTTATAAATTTTACGAAACGCCAGAAATTCACTGCGCAGGGCAGACCTGCTCTCCTTTGTCCATTTCTGTCCCTTCTGATAGCCATAATATGCACTCAGCTTTGCATAGGAGCCTTCCTTGGAAAACCAGATGTCATAAATTTCTGCATCCTCATAAAATTCCATAAATTCATAGTAAATTTTATTTTCCAGCTCCTCTGTTTTTTTCGGGATAATCCTTGTTACCTTCGCGCTTATTTTGACTGCTTTCAGGCTTTTCAGCACGCTGACCCGCTTATTTCCTTCCATAATATAAAAGCGGTGCATGTATTCATATGCCACAATCGGGTCGCGGATGCCTTCATCCAGCTGCGCTTCGTATAAATCTGCCCATTTAAAGGCAAACTCGGTTTCCTGGCTTAAAAGCGGCATAAAATTACTGGCAAACGAATTCTGCCTGCCTGCCGTTTTCGTGCCCGCCACAAGATTGAGCGGGATTTCTATCAGGCCGATGTATTTCTCACCAGCCGTTTTTTCATAAGGAAGAAAGTCATCCAGTGCGCTCAGATAAGGATATTCCCCCTTATTCAGTGCTGCACGGAACGCTTTCTGTGCCTGTTTATTCGCCGCCTCATAGGCTTCCATAGACATTCAGCCTCACTCCTTTCTAACCTTTACCATCCCGGCTGCTTCAGCGCCTGCCGAGATGATATGCTGCCTGCTGTTATGCTGATATGATACTGCCTGTTCCTGCTGCTACGCTGACACGGCACTGCCGGTATACAGCTGGTAATATTTCCCGCGTTCTTCCATCAGCTTTTCATGATTGCCGCGCTCTATGACGCGTCCGTGTTCCAGTACGATAATGCAGTCACTGTTGCGTACCGTTGACAGGCGGTGTGCAATCACGAACGTGGTTCTTCCGCGCATCAGCTTATCCATGCCGTCCTGCACGATTTTTTCCGTCCGGGTATCAATCGAGCTGGTCGCTTCATCCAGAATCAGTACCGGCGGGTCGGCAACCGCTGCCCGGGCAATCGCGAGAAGCTGGCGCTGGCCCTGGCTTAAGTTTGCACCGTCCCCGGTCAGCATCGTCTGGTAGCCGTCCGGCAGATGGCGGATAAACCCGTCTGCATTTGCCAGCTTTGCGGCTGCAATGACTTCTTCATCCGTAGCATCCAGCTTGCCATAGCGGATATTTTCCATAACCGTTGCCGTAAATAAATGGGTGTCCTGCAGCACAATGCCAAGCGAATGCCTCAGGTCGTCTTTTTTGATTTTGTTAATATTAATGCCGTCATAACGGATTTTGCCGTCCTGAATATCATAAAAACGGTTAATCAGGTTGGTAATCGTCGTCTTTCCGGCTCCGGTCGAACCGACAAACGCAATTTTCTGCCCCGGCGTCGCAAACAGGTCTACGTTGTGAAGCACAATTTTTTCCGGCACATAGCCAAAGTCTACATCATCAAATACAACATCCCCGGTCAGCTCCTGATAGGTTACCGTGCCTTCCCGCTGGTGCGGGTGTTTCCATGCCCACAGCCCGGTGCGTTCGCCCGGTGCAGCTTCGGTCAGCACGCCGTTTTCTTTTCTTGCATTTACAAGCGTAACATAGCCCTCATCCATCTCGACCGGCTCGTCCAGCAGCTGAAACACGCGTTCTGCGCCCGCAACCGCCATAACCACGGCATTCAGCTGCATGCTTACCTGGCTGATTGGCTGGTTAAAATTCTTATTAAAAGATAAAAAGCTCGCCAGCTTTCCGACCGTAAATCCGCCAATGCCGTTCAGTGCCAGAATGCCGCCCACAATGGCACAGCATACATAGCTGACATTTCCAAGCTGCGCATTGACCGGCATCAGGATATTGGCAAACCGGTTCGCCTGGTAAGCGCTTTCAAACAGCTGGTCATTTAAGGCTTTGAAATCCTTTATCGAGGTTTCTTCATGGCAGAACACTTTGACAACCTTCTGTCCTTCCATCATTTCCTCAATATAGCCATTGACCCTGCCGATATCCTGCTGCTGCGCCATAAAATATTTTCCGCTTAATCCCGCCAGCCGTTTGGTCAAAAACAGCATCAGCGCTACCATAAGAAGCGTGACCCCGGTCAGCGGAATGCTCAGGTAAATCATGCTGCCCAGCACGCTGATAATCGTAATCACGCTGGAAAACAGCTGCGGGATGCTCTGGCTTATCATCTGGCGCAGCGCATCAATATCATTGGTATATACCGACATGATATCCCCGTGTGCATGCGAATCAAAATACGAAACCGGCAGCTTCTCCATATGGGCAAACAGCTCATTGCGCAGGTTCCGCAGTGCACCCTGGCTGATATAAATCATGATTTTTACCTGTGCATAGCTGGAAACCACGCCCAGCCCGTAGAAAAATGCAACCCGCCCGATAGCACGCGCCAGGCTGCTAAAATCCGGTGATTCGCTTTCTAACAGCGGCTGGATATATCCGTCAATCAGCTCCTCCATAAACAGCGTCCCCTGCACGGTCGCAAATGCCGTATAAATCAGGCACCCCAGCACAACAGCCACGCCCAGCGCATAATCCTTCAGCACATAGGCCAGCAGCCGGCGGACAATTTTTCCAGGATTTTTTACGCGCGGCCGCGTCCCATGTCCTGGCTTTCCTGCAGCTGCCGCATCCGGAGCCGTCTTATCTTCAGGCCCGTTACCTGCCTTCCCCTTATTCTCCTGTCCTTCCTGCTGTACCTGCTGATTCTTCCATGCCATTAACTGTCACCTCCATGTTCGTCGAAATCCCCGCCGCCTCCGGTCTGTGACTCGTATACCTCACGGTAAATATCATTCCCTTTCAGCAGCTCCTCATGCGTGCCAAATCCATGAACCTTCCCATGGTCAAGTACGATAATGCGGTCTGCATTCTGCACCGAAGATACACGCTGTGCAATAATCAGCTTGGTCGTGCCCGGTATCTCCTCGGCAAACGCCCTGCGGATTTTTGCATCGGTTGCGGTGTCAACCGCACTTGTGGAATCATCCAGAATGAGTATTTTCGGTTTTTTCAGCAGTGCCCTTGCGATGCACAGCCGCTGCTTCTGTCCGCCAGATACGTTGGTACCGCCCTGCTCAATATAAGTATCATACCCTTTTGGCATGGCTTCGATAAATTCATCTGCGCAGGCCAGCCTGCAGGCCCTTTTGCATTCTTCCTCACTGGCCTGTAAATCTCCCCAGCGCAGATTGTCATAAATCGTGCCGGAAAACAGCACATTTTTCTGCAGGACAACAGCCACCTCATTACGCAGCGTTTCCAGGTCATATTCCCGGACGTCCCTACCGCCGACTTTTACGGTACCGTTCGTAACATCATACAGGCGGCTTATCAGGTTCACCATGCTGGATTTTGAACTTCCGGTGCCGCCGATAATCCCTATCGTTTCGCCTGCATGAATGCTCAGATGAATATCCGATAAAACAAGTCCGGCACCTTCCTGTCCGCCAGAAGCAGCTGCCGTTACCGGCACGCCGCCTTCAGCCGCTTCCATCTGCGGCACGCTTCCTGCAACAGCTTTCCCCGTCATTCCTGCCTGTGTGTCTGCTGTCTTTCCTGAATAGGAAAAATCGACATGTTCAAACTGTATGCTGCCGTCTGCCACCTTATACACCGGTTTCTCCGGGTTTGTCAGCGTGCTCTTTTCGCTTAACACTTCCGCAATACGCTTTGCGCTGGCCGAGCTCATGGTAATCATGACAAAAGCCATGGAAAGCATCATCAGGCTCATCAGAATATTCATGCAGTACGCAAGAAGGCTCGTCAGGTCGCCTACCTGAAGCTCCGTCCCGCCAGAATTCACAATGACCTTCGCGCCCAGCCAGCTGATGCCAAGCACACAGCTGAATACCGTAAGCATCATGGCCGGGGCATTATAAGCCACAATGTTTTCAGCCTTGATAAACATCGCGTACAGATTTCCGCATGCCTTGTGGAACTTGCTTATCTCGTAGTCTTCGCGGACATACGCCTTGACAACGCGGATAGCTGAAACATTCTCCTGCACGCTCGCATTTAAGTCATCGTATTTTTCAAATACCTCGCTGAAATATTTATAGGCATTTACGGTAATAAGCGCCAGAAACCCGCCCAGCAGAATTACCGCTGCCAGATATACGAAGGCCAGCTTTGCAGAAATAAAAAACGACATCACCATTGCAGTAATCAGCGAAAACGGCGCGCGGACGCACATGCGCAGTATCATCTGGTATGCATTCTGCAGGTTTGTGACATCTGTTGTCAGCCTCGTTACCAGCCCGGCTGTGGAAAATTTATCAATGTTTTCAAACGAATAGTCCTGGATTTTGACAAACATCCCTTCGCGCAGGTTTCTGGCAAACCCGGCCGAAGCCCGTGCCCCGTACTTGCCGCCCATCACGCCTGCCCACAGGCCAATCAGTGCCGTAACAATCATCCAAAGCCCCATGACATAAATGTGCCTGATATTTCCAAGTTCCACACCGTCGTCAATAATGGAAGCCATAAAAAGCGGTATCATCATTTCCATAACGACTTCCAGTATCATATAAACCGGAGTCATCAGGGAATCTTTTCGAAATTCCTTAATATAAGAAGCCAGTGTTTTCAGCAATCACATTCACATCCTTTCCCAATCGCAGTCCTTGTGATTTTGTACTTACAGATTTTCCGGTTCTTTCATTCCGATTGCGCGCCTTACTCCTTCATGGCATTTTTTATCGCTTCCAGCAGCTGCCCATATTCCTCAAACGCCGGAAACTGCGGATAGTCTGCCTTAATCTGTTCGGTACTCTTAAATAAAAAGCCTGCCTTGCTCGCCTGTATCATCCCAAGGTCGTTAAAGCTGTCACCGCTGGCAATCGTTTCAAATCCGACCGACTGCAATGCCTTTACCGTAGCATATTTGGATTTTTCCACACGCATCCGGTAGCCGGTGATTTCACCGTCCGGCGCTGTTTCCAGTGTATTACAGAAAATCGTCGGCCAGCCCAGCTTCTGCATCAGCGGCTTTGCAAACTGCTCAAAGGTGTCGCTGATAATGATTACCTGCGTGAGGGAGCGCAGCTCATCCAGAAATTCCTTTGCACCCGGAAGCGGCTCTATCTGCGCAATCGTATTCTGGATTTCCTTTAATCCCAGGCCGTGCTCTTTCAAAATGCGGAGCCGTCCTTCCATCAGCCTGTCATAGTCCGGTTCGTCCCTTGTCGTCTTTTTCAGCTGTGGAATGCCTGCCGCTTCGGCAAATGCAATCCAGATTTCAGGTACTAATACGCCTTCTAAATCCAAGCATGTGATATACATTTTTCATTCCTCCATTTTTATCGTTTTCAGGGCGCTGGCGCGGCAGATGTCCCTCGCTGGCGCGCCCTGGTGGGTCGTTTCTATATTTTGCCACAAAATAAAATTATGTGCAAGCAATATATAAGATTTCTAAGGGGCTTTTGAGCCAGGGGAGCTTGGGAAGGGAATGGATTCCCGGACGCTGGATGGGAATCCCGCAGCTGCGTCACGGCATGCCGCACCGCACAGTGCATTTCAATATAAATGAAAGCCGCTTCCACGAAACAGCTGGCGGGGAATGCCTGCCCTGTCTGGGATGTGACTGTGGAAGAATATTAGAATCCCTTAGCATTCTGCCACACAGACAGGGGGCGCAGCCCGAAGGCGGCTTTTAGCCGAAGGCGAACTGGCCGCCTGTCCGTGCGGTACCAAAAACCCAGGCGCAGAATACTTAGGGATTCTGATATTCTGGAACGGAACATCCCAGACAGGGCAGGCATCCCCCGCCAGCGTCCGGGAATCCACTTTCACTAATTGAAATCCACAACCCCCTTCCCTTCATTCAGATGCAGCATCACATCCTTCCACACACTCGCCGGATAAGTCCCGCCATACAAGCTGTCCAGTGTCTTAGGCGTATCATACCCAACCCAGACCGCCGCCGTATAATACGGCGTCACGCCGCAGAACCACCCGTCCTTGCTTCCATTCGTCGTCCCCGTCTTTCCGGCTGCCGGCATATCCGACACCTGGCTCCATCCCATGCTCTTTGCCGTTCCTTTTGTAAGGACTCCCTTAAGAATATCAAGCATAACCGAGCACGCCCGTTCATGATACACCTTCAGCGGTTTTTCTTCCTTATATAATTCCCTGCCGTCCTTATCCTTGAGCGACACAATACAGGATGGATCGCGGTACCTGCCCTGGTTTGCAAGCGTACAGTAGCCGCTTGCCATCTGCACCGTGGTAGCGCCGTAGGTCAGGCCGCCCAGCGCCGCAGACAGCGTATAATCCTGCGGCACAATTTTGTCAAACTTCATGTTTGTAATAAATTCCAGCCCGTAAGACGGCTTGATATCATAAAAGACCGAATAGGCCACGCCGTTTTTACTCTGCTCAACGGCATTGCGCAGGGACATGGATGTCCCGCTGAGGCTGGAAATATCCACGCCCGGCTGCTGCGCTGTTTTTACATCAATATCATATACCGTAGTTTCCGGCGTATACCCGTACATCAATGCCGGCGTATAGACTGCCAGCGGCTTGAATGTGCTGCCCGGCTGGCGGTAGCTTTGGAACGCACGGTTTAAGCTGTAGACATTATTTAAGTTTTCCTGCGAACGCCCGCCTGCGACAGCAATCGTTTTCCCGGTCGCATTATCAAGAACCGTAACAGCCCCCTGCAGCTCATACACATCGGTTTTTGGGTTTGTCTGCGTGGCAAACGCCAGGTTATTATCGAGTGCCTGCTGCACCGAAGCCTGCACATCCGGCTGCAGGCTTGTCATCACGGTATAGCCGTTTGCGTACAGGCTTTTCTTTTCCAGGTTATAAGCTGCTTCATAGGCTTCCTGATACTGTTTATAATCTTCCTCGTCCGAAAATTCATAGCGGAACTCAAAATTATGCAGCTTCATCAGGTATTCTGCCGCACAGTAAACCGCATACGTCGTCTCGTAATTGTAAAATTCCGGCTCCGGCTTTTGAATTTTTATTTTTTCCTTGCATGCCTGCTGGTATTCGCTTTTAGAAATATATCCTTCTTCCAGCATGTCTTTTAAAATCTTGTCCCTGCGCTCCACAGCCCGCTCCGGATAGCGGTATGGGTTAAAATATTCCGGCCGGTTTGGAATGGCGCAAAGGTATGCCAGCTGCGAAAGCGAAAGTTCCGACGCGTTTTTTGCAAAATACGCCCTGGATGCCGCTTCCAGCCCGTATATGCCGTTGCTGAAGCAGGCTGTATTAATATAAAATTCCAGGATTTCCTGCTTGCTGTACTTGCGCGTCAGGCGGATAGCGACCATCATTTCTTTGATTTTCCGGGTAACCGAACGCTCCCTTGTCAGGTAAATCGTCCGCGAAAGCTGCTGCGTAATCGTGCTGGCGCCTGCCATATTATCGCCCCTGGACAGCACGAAATCCATGGCTACCCGTACAATTCCCTTGATATCAATGCCGATATTGCGCCAGTAGCTGCGGTCTTCGATTGCAACAAAAGCCTGGGCTGCATGCTTTGGAATCTCGCTGTACTTCAGATAGCTGGATTTTCCATTGCCCGAAGAAAGCTCTGCTATCTGCCCGCCGTCTGCTGCATAAATATAAGTAATTTCGTCCATGCGGAAATCTTCTGCCCTGCTTTCTGCCACAATCTTATCCGCTTCCTTTGCAAAAGAACGGTAATCATCCCCAAAGCGTACAAACAGGACAACCGATACCACCGCAGTCAGAATCAGCCCGGTCAGGACCGTCCACTTCAATACCTGCCATACATAATAGAAAAAATCACAGAAAAAAGCCCCGACAAGCTCAAATCCATATCCGCCCTTTGTCTCCCCGGGCTTTTGATGTGCTTTTTTCACCCGCGCCATCATAGACTGGCGCTTCTGTTTTTCTTTCTTTTTCGCCATATCTGCTCCTTTGTGTCATATTTTATTCTGCCATGGGTATTCTAACATAAAAAAAAGATTCTTGCCAGTGGGAGTAAATTCTTATATAATCCAGATAATAAATATAGAAAAGAGGTTTCCATTATGATAAAAATCGGTTCCCATGTCGGAATGAGCGGAAAGGACATGTTTTTAAATTCCGCCAGAGAAGCTGCTTCTTATGGGGCGAATACATTTATGGTCTACACCGGAGCGCCGCAGAATACGCGCCGCAGGGAAATTTCAGAATTAAATATTGAAGCGGCCCATGCCTATATGAAAGAACACGGCATTGACAGCTTTGTTGTTCATGCGCCGTATATTATCAACCTCGGCAACTCTGTCAAGCCGGAAACCTTTGAACTGGCCGTGGAATTTCTTGCAACAGAATGCGAACGCACGCTTGCAATGGGCAGCAATATGCTGATTCTGCATCCCGGCGCGCATGTCGGAGCCGGCACAGACGCCGGGACAGCCCAGATTATCAAAGGACTCAACGAAGTGCTTTCGGCAGATTCCAGGTGCCTGATTGCGCTGGAGACAATGGCTGGAAAAGGCACGGAAATCGGCAGGAATTTTGAAGAACTGGCTGCTATTTATGACGGCGTCGTGCACAATGACAAGCTGCGTGTCTGTTTCGATCCCTGCCATACGCACGATGCCGGATATGATATTGTCCATGATTTCGACGGTGTTATCGGCCATTTTGACGAGGTTATCGGCAAAGACCAGATTGCCGTCTTTCATATCAATGACAGCAAAAATGCCTGCGGCGCGTCCAAAGACCGCCATGAAAACATCGGAAAGGGCGGAATCGGCTTTGAAGCCCTGCACCGGATTGTCCATCACCCGGATTTCCTGGAAATTCCAAAAATACTCGAAACCCCTTATATCCCGGACCCGGACGATGCAAAAAAGAAAAATCCGCCCTACCGGGAAGAAATCAAGCGGCTGCTGCAATAATGCGGCAGCCCCTGTATTTTACAATTTCAGCTGCCCAGCACATCCTTTAAGCATACCCTTCCAAACAGCTTTTCTTCTGCAAATGCATGCTCCTGTGTTTCATCATCCAGCACAGCCCCATTAAAAATCCTGACAGGAAACAAAATATCTTTTCCTTTCACATAATAATGTGCCAGCACCGGAATTTCCCCAATTTCCCCGGATGCCCAGTCAATATCCAATTCTTTCATATTGCGTTCGAAAACAGCTTCTGTTTTATATCATTTTGCAATGCCCCGACCGGCATCCACCGGACAGATGCACCGCCTGCCTTACAAAATACCAGTATAGCAGAACAGAGCGGCTTTTACAACGAAAAGAAGCTTCCGGCGCTGTCTGCTTAAGCCAAAAGGTTACTGTTCACACAGGACTTTGCAGGGTCTGCCCCAGGGGCATTCACTGCAATATCCGTAAGAAAGTGATTCAGGAGTAAACAGTAACCACAAAAGTCCCGCTCCTGTGCCGCAGCACTGCAAATATTTTCAGCAATATCTGAAAAAACGCATATTTCCAGAAGATTAAATATCCTGTCCCGGGCAACTAAGTTACACTATGTTTATATTTTCGCTGCCTGCTACCCATATACGTCTTACCGTTATAGTACTTATTAACATCTGTCAGTATATTTTACCATTTACTAAAATAGAATTTATAATACATTTGAGGAGATGGGGACTACACAATGAGAGAAGAATATGTTTTAAAGAGAGTAACACAGCTTCGGGAAGAACGTAACTGGTCACTTTACCGGCTTGCCAAAGAATCGGACATCAGCTATTCGACTTTGAGCAATACGTTTCACCGCAACAATGTCCCGTCTGTATCAACACTGATACGGATTTGTGACGGCTTTGGCATCACGCTTGCCGAATTTTTTGACGAAGACGGCACCATGCCAAAACAGCTGACGGTTTCCGACCAGCAGCTGCTTGCTGATTTCCACCGCCTGCCGCGCAGCGATAAAAACCTTGTAACAGCTTATATGCAGGGGCTTTTGAAGGTAGCGGCTGTCCAGGAAATTCCTAAGGAACCATAGCCGCCTGCAAATCATCATTTACGCACGGGCAGACATATGCTTCCAGGCAGCCTGCGATAACGGCACCCAGGCCAGTGCTGCCGGCAGGCTTTCTGCCCGCCAGTATATATCATAGGAAATCCGCTGTAATTTCCTATGATATAACTTCCGGAATCATGTCAGGTCCACATTGCCTTCAAACTCGCCGTTTACAACGTAATACGCCTTGTTATCTTCCGGCTTTACATAAATCCTGATATCTTTCAGTTCCGCATCGTTTTCACTGTTTTTGTAGTCCTGTTTCGCTTTTTCAGAAATATCCGCTGCCGCCACTTCAAGGTCGCCAAACTGAAGTATCATTTCCTCTGACGGCGCCGCAGCCGGTACCTCCATGGCTTTTACCACTGGTGCTGCAGGTATGTTTACATTGCCTTTCGACCCTGGCCTTCTGTTCTTCTTCACAGTGATTCCCTCCTTTACTTATTGCCTGGGCTGTATTTATGTTTTGCAAATGCCAGCCTGCCATTACTATAACCTTTTTCTGTAAATTAGTCAACGCCAATACATCCATTCCCAGATACACCCTGCCAGATAAGGCTGGAGAGTAAAACAGGTCAGAAATACCACGCCTGTCAGCACCGGCAGTTCCAGCCTGCAGTTTCCCCCTTCCGAGGTCAGCTTTCCGTCAAACACATAAAACAGCTGCCTTGCAATCAGATATCCAAGCATGCTTCCGGCCGTATTCATTATAAGGTCGTCCACATCGGTAAGGCGGAACGTAAACAGCTGCAGGATTTCGATTCCCAAAGACAGCACCAGCCCGAACACAGCGGTATTGCGCAGCCTTTGGAATTCTTTCCATAAAAGGGGCAGGAATATACCAGCCGGAACAAACAAAACCACATTCAAAACGCTGTTTTTAATGTACTGCACCGGACTGTTCAAAAAATCCGCAAACGGAATCCAGCTGACTCCCATATCGGTCACAATCACATCTCGGTACCATGGAATCCCCGTCGCAGAAAAAACAGCCGCCAGATAGACGGCAAACAGCATATACATGATTTTTCCCGAACGGTTTCTCTGTTTTAAAAGCCAGCTCCCGGAAAGCGCAAATAACGGGATAAAGATAACTGCCCCGGCAGCAGCATCAATCCCTATCATCAGTATTCTCTGCATCGTTTTATCCCCCTTCCTTTTGTGCTATTATACAGCATCTGCCTTCCTATGTTATCATGTATTTCTTGCAAAAATCTTAATATTTTGTGATATTCCTGTGAAACACAGCAAAAAAACGGGCCGGCCGCCTTTTTTTGCAAAAAGGTGCCTGCCAGCGAGCACTGTTATATGCTGCACTTACAAAATTTGGGGGAAGTCTTTGAGAATCTTTAGCAGATATCCACAACTGCATAAAAATCCGGCTGCGTTTTGAATTGCCAGATAAACCTGTGCGTCAACATTTTATAAGATATTGTTATGCCAAAGGATTTAAAAAAAAGCCCGCAAATCCTTGATTTATAAGGGCCTGCGCATCGGCCTGGCAAATACGCCAGCTCATTTTTTCTGCGCAGAATAAAGATTCGGGAAAAAAAATAAAACGCTGCTTATCATTGTAACAATATGCAAATTTTGTGAATTATCCACAAAAAATATAAAGATTCCATAAAAAAATAACTCAAAAATTGGAAATGTAAACAATATTTCCCTTTACAGTTGCAAAAATATTCAGATTGGGATAAAATACTAAAGAATAACAATATCTTATAATATGTTATGCCATACACAAAGTCATTCGAACACATAATCCCTATAAAATGCAACAGTTCAGTACTTCTGGACTGTTCATTTTATAGTAAAAGATAGATAAAATCCATTGCAAATATTTCTCATTATGCTAAAATACAGATATGTTTGTTCTGTTACTCAAATCAAAAAAGGCATGATTCAGATTAAGATTTTGAAAGGAGAAGTGGTATAGCGGGGTATTTTACACACATCAAATAAATCACAACTTAGTATACCAGCTATGATTCAGCCGGTCTGATATCGTTGGAACAAAAAGGAACATAAGGGTGAGAGGAGAACATAGGTTATGTTAAAAAAAGTTAATATTGAAAACAAGCTGATCAGGGCTTTTTTCAAAGTATCTGCAATTGCGACAGCAGCCGCAGTCATTGCTCTGGCTGCCATCATAGTCATATCGAACCGGTATTCCTATGCACTGACAAATTTTGGATTTGCGCAGGGTGATATCGGCAAAGCCATGTTTGAATTCGCGGATATCCGGTCATCCCTGAGAGCAGCAATCGGATATGATGAACAGGAAGCTATTACGACTGTAGTAAAACAGCATGACGATACAAAGGCCATTTTTGACGAAACCATGAAGGTAGTAGAACATACCATAGTATCAAAAGACGGCATGGTGACTTACAATGCCATTTTAGAAGAACTGGAAGATTACTGGGTCCTGGATAATAAGATTTTGACGCTCGGTGCATCTACCGACCGGGAGCTGTGCAAGCAGGCACAGGAGCTGGCCATGAATGAATTATCCACCGCTTACAACAGCATATACGGAAAACTGGAAGAACTTTTAGACGTAAAAGTAAGCGAAGGCAACCGCATATCCAAAATGCTGTCTGTTGCCACGGTCCTTCTGGTTCTTTTAATCATCGTTACCATCGCTGCAGCATTAATGTTCTCAATGAAAATAGGCAGAAAAATAGCAAAGGGAATCGCCGGCCCGCTCAACGCCCTTGGACAGCGCATTGAGACTTTTGCAAACGGAGACCTGACTACGCCGTTTCCAGAAACGAATACAGGCGATGAAGTAGAAGAAATGGGGATTCATGTCCTTCATATGTCAGATAATTTAGGTGCCATTATCCAGGATATGGATGATATACTGGGTGAAATGTCAAGAGGGAATTATACAGTTACATCCCAGATTCATGATAAATATACCAACGATTTCAAAAAAATGTACGAATCCATGCGCGGACTGAAAAGCCAGATGATTAAAACCTTAACCTCTATCGGAGAATCTTCCGGCCAGGTAAATTCCGGCTCCAATGATGTGGCAGCCGCATCACAGTCCCTTGCAGAAGGCGCAACCGAACAGGCCGGTGCCGTTCAGCAGCTGCATGCAACCATCAGCGATATTACCGAAACCATGCAGAAAAGCGCACACAATGCCGATGAATCCTACCAGCAGGCACAGTACTATGCGAACAAGGCAGATAACAGCCGGGAAGAAATGGACACGCTGATGACCGCCATGGAACGGATTAACGAAGCTTCCACACGGATTGGCGATATTATTTCAGAGATTGAGTCCATTGCATCCCAGACAAACCTGCTGTCCCTGAATGCTTCCATCGAAGCGGCCCGGGCAGGAGAATCCGGCCGCGGCTTTGCCGTTGTTGCCGCACAGATACGGGAACTGGCAGACCAGAGTGCAAAAGCAGCAGTTGATACGAGAAAATTAATCGAAGGCTCTATTAAAGAGGTAGAGCAGGGCAATCAGGCAGCGGAACGGGCATCCGGCGCGATTGAGTCTGTCGTAGACGGCATCAAGCAGATTGCAAATTTCTCCAAGAGCCTGAAAATCATGGTCGAAGACCAGGCAGAAGCAATGCGCCAGGCTGAAATGGGTGTAAACAAAATTTCAGAGGTTATCCAGAGCAATGCGGCGACTGCCGAAGAAGCCTCTGCTACCAGCCAGGAGCTGTCCGCGCAGTCTGTAATTCTGGATGAACTGATTGGCCAGTTTGTCCTGCAGACAGAAGGCTGACAGCTGCAGGCCGGATTATGAATAGACGCAGGGAACAAAAGGAACCAAACGGACGTTATTTCCAGGAGGCCCTGTCTGATTTTATGTACGACGCAGCAAGCGGCAAGGCCATCCGGCATCTTGCAGACAGCGGCTTTACCACTGCCCAGATTACACGGCAGTTATGTTATCCGACTCCGTTTCGAAAAGTACAGCATACTGTAACAGATTATTTCAAAGAAACCGGCATCCTGCTGGAAGCGCTGCCGGTGGAACAGTCCTGCTTTAAAAAAATTCATTTGAATAATATTTCTGCGGAGCACCTGTTTTCACGCCTGGTGCACTGCATCCACAACGACAGCGAAGAAAATTCCTATGTTTTATACCCATTTGCTTCTGACTGCGGGGCACTGTCTGTGCTGACCGCCAGGGAACGGGAGTATCTGGAAGGAATTGCATGGGAACCGGCAGCTATGTATCACAGGCTGAACCGCAGAATGCTGGAAATCAGCGTGCAGCTTGCCATGCTTCCAGGCGAGCTTTGCTTTTACTTTCTGAAAAATAAAATATTATATCATGTGAAAAACACAAATCACTGACTGAACATGCCCGGACAGAGACGTCTTTTCTGCTATGCGATATGCTGACAGCAGCAGAAAAAGCGTCTCTGTTCCGTTTCCGGAATATTAAAGCTTCACTTCTAAAAATACCGCGTCCCTGTCATCCTGGTCGATTCCCAGATACCTTCTTGTATGCGTATACGAAGAATGATTAAAAATATCCATCAAAAGCGCCGGCGGCGTGCCCTTTTTCCATGCATGGCAGCAAAGGTCTTGCGCATGGAATGGCGGCTTATATTCGGCAGATGCAGCGTTTCCTCCTTTGTAAGATTGCAAGATTGCAGGCATTGACTTTGCATGCCCATTATGATATGTTAACATACAGGGAGGAATTCGGCATGATTACATACAGGACATTACACGCAGGGGAACTGGCCCGTCCGCTGTTTCAGGACTTTATCCGCCGCCAGACAGTAACCAGATGCATGCGCAGGGAGCAGGGCCGCTGGGTTGTCAAAGATGCCCCGTTCATTGATGACTGGTCTGAGGAAGATTATGAAACGCTGCTTGCATGCCTGAAGCATACGGCAGAATCCGGCGGCTTTTTATATGCCGCCTTTGCGGATGGTTCCCTGAAGGGCTTTACATCCGTGGAAGCTGCATTTTTTGGAAGCAGGAACCAGTACCTCGACCTTTCCTGCATCCACGTTTCGGCCGATATGAGAGGCACCGGAATAGGCCGCGTTTTATTTGCAGCGGCAAAGCAGTGGGCGAAGGAAAAAGGGGCCGGGAAATTATACATATCCTCGCATTCTGCCATAGAAAGCCAGGCATTTTATGAGGCAATGGGATGTACCGATGCAGAAGAATATAACCAGATGCATGTGGAGCAGGAGCCATTTGACCGCCAGCTGGAATGCACGCTTGCCTGAGGCAGCTCTAATAATTCAATATCCGCCCATCTTTAAGTCAAAAATGGTCTCCTCGACTACCCTTACGCAGTCTTCGGTATGCTTTTTAATATCACTCCCCCAAAACCGGATGACCGTCCAGCCCTGATACAGCAGCTGTTTATTGACCTCGTCGTCCCGTTCCCTGTTCCTGGATATTTTGCTTATCCAGTATTCACTGTTATTTCCTTTTTCCAGCCTTGGCCTGAGTACTTCCCAGTCTTTCCCGTGAAAAAATTCCCCGTCGCAGAAAATCGCGATTTTATATCTGGTAATGACAATATCCGGTTTCCCGGGCAGGTCCCGGCAGTTTTTGCGGTATTTAATGCCTTTGTTCCAGAGCGCTTTGCGCAGAAGCACTTCTATCCTGGTATCTTTGCATTTGATATTCTGCATATTTTTATGCCGCTGCTCCGGCGTCAGTGTGTCCATGCAAACACCCCTTCCTTTTCATGGATGCGCCTTCTGGCCGTATCAGGAAGAAAATCCAGCGGATTTGCAATCTGCTCGTCCGCGAGGTAACGCGCATACATCTGCGCAGCGCACAGCCTGACAGCTGCAATCTCCCCCAGCCCGCTGCCCAGCCGGTGCATCATCTCCAGCTTTACCGAGCCATACTCCGGCTGCGTTTCCTCTGCCGGGCACAGAAACAGGTTCTGGACATACGCATAGCCCTGTGCCGCCATAAAATCCGCATACGCCAGCTCATACAGGTACTGCTTTGTCACATCCCCGATGCCCGGCTGCCCGGTTACCCTGCAGCCGTCCTCTTTTTCCTTAAAATCCACGCAGTAATACTTGGCGTCATAAATGCCAAAGCAGTATTCCCCATCCGTGCCATGCGGATAAATACACACCATATCCGGCCGCAGCGTATCAGCCGTGCCATCGGCCATTCCCGAAGCTTTTTCCTGCCATACCGGCCGCTCAATCATCTGTATCAGTTTTTCTTCTTTTCTTTCCGCAAAAGCACCTGCTGCCCCGCCCGGAAGCTCTTTTAATTTCTTATGCAGCACATTTCCGAAGCAGTATGCACAGACCTTTTCCCAGACGTCATAAAAGCAGCCTGTGCCATAAAAACAAAAATCCTGTTCCCGCTCCCCGGCCTGTTCCTGTTCCAGATACGCATATATCGATTTCAACAGCTCCTGTTTTCTTGTCACATACTGCACCTGCAGCTCCTGTTCCAGGCGGTATAAAACCGCATCCGTATCTCCAAAGCTTTCCAGCCGTTCCCGTGACAGCTCTGCCCCTGGCAGGTCAAACAATTCCAGAATGCCGGACTGTTCCAGCCGCGCCGTACAGCGGGTCAGAATGCAGGCATGCAGGCGGCCGAAATAATCCATTTCATTCTCCACAGATTTTCTGGTATAAAGCTGCATATAATACGGCCGGCTGTCCTGAATCAGCACCGGCATTTCATGAATCGTTTTATCCCATAAAATCTCGCCTTCTCCATTGCATTCGAGCATTTCCTGCTGATTCGCATACAATCCGTACTGAAAATAATCTTCCAGGAACCAGAGCGCTGCTGCAAGGCTGTTCCACTGCTTTGTGCCGCCGCTGCCCTGCAAAAAAAGCCGCTGTTCTTTTTCCTGATACTTTTTCAGGACACGCATCACCTGCTTTAACTGCCTGACCGGCTTTTTTTCGGAAGCGATATACTTCGGATAACAGTAAAAGGCTGTTTCTTCCACAAGCGCCACGCCGACAAAGTCAAACAGGTATTCCATGCCGTCCTGCGGCTGTGCGTCATCCATCAGGCCAATATCGCGGGCCGGTAAATCCCCGTATTCCGGGTGGGTTTCGCGGACGGTCTTTATGATTCCGTATCTTTTTAAAGTTCCGGCCAGCCGCTGCGCTTCCTTCACTGCAATCCCAAGCTCCCGAGCAATTTCATGCAGCTGGTAATGCTTCTGCTCCCGGAAATATCCTTTTGACATCATATCCCTTCCTTATAAGGCATCTGTTCTTCCTGTGAAAAATCCAGCCCGAAAATGCCTTCGCCCTGATCTTCATACGCCCTGCAGATTTCAGAAAAAATCATCAGCCCTTTATGCCCTTTAAAAATATTTCCCGGGCGCATTTTCATGACATCTTCAAATAAGTACATCAGCACCTTGCTCTCAAAGGCACGCACAAATGCGTCTTCGTTTGCAAGAGCCCCTTCCAGCATATTTTTCGAAAGAAAAAACGGCCCTAACAGCTTATCCTCGTTTACCCTGCACTCCTGTGCCAGAATCTGGTTGATGCCCCTGCGCAGACGGTTCCAGTTCACATATCTGCGGCCCGGGCCCATGCCTGCCGGAATCCGATAGCCCTGTGCCAGCTCCTGCGATTCATCTATGCCAAGATATTCAAAGCTCCACCGGCGCTTAAATGCCGTGTCCATCGGGAAAACGCCCTGGTCAGCGCTGTTCATTGTCGCCCAGATAAACAGGTTGTCAGGAAGGCACAGCCACGGATAGTCCTGCGGCTGCCCGCCCAGCTCTGCCGCCAGAAAGCGGCGGATATCTTCCGACGCCTGAATCCGGTATTCGCTCACATGCCCGGCATCGCGGTCCAGCAGCTGGAAAATATCCCCAAATACCGCGGCAACCCTCGCCCGGTTAATTTCTTCCACAAGCAGGATATGCGGCTGCGGGCTGTCTGTGCGCCCGCTTTTGAGCGCATCTGCATAAACACGCATAAAAGGCCCCGGCACAAACCGGTACTCTATGGCACCGCCGTCCGATACCGGCTTGTAAGTACCTGCAAACTGCGCATACGAATAATCCGGGTGAAATGTAACCCGCTCCATCGTTCCGCTGGTATTCTTTAACAGGGACTGGGCATCCTGATTCAGCCGGTAGCTTTTTCCGGTGCCGGGCGCGCCGAATACAATACGGTTCCGGTCAAATTCCGCCAAAAGCCCTGTGCGGTACACCGGCTCCTGCAGCGGCGATTTATTTATATTTTTGTCTGTATTATTTTTGTCTGTATTATTCCTGTCCATATGCAGGGAAAGCTGGCCTCCTGCCTCCCCGGTAAACGCCATATCCGGCTGCATCCCGCCTTCCCGGAACACCGCCCCCGGTGGATTTTCCGGCTCAATATCCATATATCTTTGATACGCACGCTTATTTTCCTGAAAATTCATATGCTCGATGGCTTCCAGGTTTTCCCTGTGCCTGCGGCTTTCTTTCGCTTCCGGGCTTTCCTGGCTGTCCGTGCTTTTTCCTGCCCCGGCATGCTGTATTCCAAAAAGCCTCTCCCATTCTTCGAATTCCACGCTTCTGGTTTCCTGCTCCCTGCGGCTGAAATATTCCTTTGGCGTCCACATGCCGGTAAAGGTCAGAATGTCAAACAAATCTGCCTTGTTTTCCTGAGTCAGCCCTTCGTGGTAAATTTCAATCACGCCCTTGCGGGTCTCCTGCACACAGCCAGACCAGCAGAGCACCTTTACCATTTCCCGCAGCTGCCGTTTGCACTGCTTCCAGTAACAGCCTTTTTGTTCCATTTCCCTGTCATCATCCGATAAAAACCCGGTGCGCATGCCGCTTCTTCGAAATTCCTTGATTTTTCTTACAATTCCGGCTAAATCCGGCTGTCTTTTTTTGGCAGCATCCGGATTAAAAAAAATAAACTGGGCAATTTCATCCACGGTCAGATAGGCTTCCTGTGACAGGCCCGTCATATGCAGCAGGTACAGCACCTGTAAAATAACCCGCATCGGCGCAATCGTAATCCCGTCTTCCACGGCCAGCTGGAAGGAATCCTTTGTCCTCGGATTTGGGAACTGGAATTTTTTGATAAAATTCAAAACGACCCGCCGGATATTGCCGTCTGCACAGTCTAACGCACACTGGCTGTCTTTTGTCAGGTTAAAATAAAAGCCAAGCGTATTCATATTGTTATTTGCATTTTTATCCGTATCTGCACTCGGCACGCGGCCCTGTGCAAAGCATTTCCCGGCATCATGCAGGGCCTCGTCCAGGTTGCGGATTCTCAAATCATTCGTAAATAAATAATGAAACATGCTCTGTCTCCTATCCTGCGCTTTGCAGCAGGCTGTACACCGCCTTTGCAACTGCGTTTGCAAGCTTCGGCGGAACCGCATTTCCAATCATCTGGTATGCATTTCCCCGGCTCCCGGCAAATTCAAAATCATCCGGAAAAGACTGCAGCCTTGCGGCTTCCCGAACGGTAATCGTGCGCTGCTGCTGCGGGTCATAATGGATGAAACGGTTGCCGTCTTTATATAAGTGCGCAATAATCGTCGTGCCCGGCTCGTCCGGCTCCAGCACATGATAACGGTGTATCGGGGAACGGGAGCCGATTTTTCGTTCATACAGCTCGCTGATTTTCCTGCTGTCATAAATCCTGGCACCCGAAGCGATGTCCTCTGCCAGAATGCGGAACGTGTCCATATCGCGCAGGTTGCTGTACCTTGGGATATGCCAGCTGATGCTGCATTCCGGCGTGGTATGCGAAATTTTCTTTTTATGGCTTTCCTCGTCAAACAGCGGCATGCACTTTGGAAGGTCGCCAATGGCCTGGGCGACGGTCTTTTTCTTCCTGCACCGGTACTGCGGCAGCAGCTCCTGGTAAAAACGGCGCAGCTGCTGTTCCGGCTCGGAAAATACCTGGCGGTCCAGGCCGACAATTACAACCCGGTTCCGGTTCTGCGCTACCCCGTAATCGCTCGCATTGACAACGGCTTCCTTCAGATCATCCACAACCGCATAGCCGATACTTTCAAAGCCTTCTTTTATCAGCTCCGTAATCGGCCTGCCAGCCGGGGCTGCGCTTAAGATGCCCGGCACATTTTCAAATACAAACAGCTTCGGCCTGCAGCGGCTGACGGCATATAAATAATGCTCAAACAGGTAATTGCGGTAATCATCCCGCATCCCGTTTTCATCCCGCACCCGCCCGGCTACGGAATACGCCTGGCAGGGCGGGCCGCCGATAATCAGGTCTGCGCCGCCTTCTTTCCGGATAAAATAATCCAGCCCTTTTCCGCTTCCAAACACCTCGTCCTGCCAGCCGGCGAACAGTTCTTCTTCCCTCTGGATATCAAACTGCATAACGCGTTCCTGTGCGTCCTTTTCCTTCCACTTTGTTTTCAGCCTGTGGCGCAGCGTATTCACCTGCGGGGCCAGCCACTCCACGGCAGCAATTTCCTTATATTTCCCGGTCTGCAAAAATCCTTCGGTCAGCCCGCCGCACCCGGCAAATAAATCTATCATATTTAATTTCCTGCACATCCTGTCAGCCCTTCCCATCTGTTTCGGATTCCTGCGTCAGGCTGCTTCCCGCTTCCTGTGTCCAGATATTATTTATCAAATAAACCGTTTTGTTATCTGCATCTTTCATTTTTCTTCTGGAATCCATGCATATATTCGAATCCTGAAAATTAGCTAACGTAATTTTCCTGTTCATAAAATCAATATTTACATGCATTTGCTGGAACATAGATACTCCAAGAATCATATCACATACCGTATTTTTCGTTTTTCTTAATGGAAACAGCATATGTGCATTTTTCCATAGTAATCCGCCAATACGGATGTCTATTGTATATATTTCTGAACTGATGCTGTGCCCTGTCACCCCGGTTATATTATTATGCAGTGTAACATTCTGGGAAACGCCTATATGCTTTAACAGATTCCCAGCTGTATACCATACATTATTCTCGGCTCCGGTATCTATCAGCGCAGATAAGCCATTGTCCAAAACAATGACCGGCCGGTCTCCGGAATACATTTTTTTAAACGGAACGGTAACTAGCATAGAAAATTCACCTCCGCATCATATGGTTCATCACCCGGTTCTGGATATGGTATCAGGGGCATTACAAAATATTCTTCATTCTTTTGCAGCTTGTTATTTATTTTTTTCAATGTTATCTCGGTTCTGTCATCATCGTTTTCTATAATGTACTCAATAACCAGTCTGGACGGAAGAACCATATTCCTGTGGTTCACTTCTTCTGTAACCAGTGCCAGCACCATTTGTCCATGGAATTTCTGGCAGGCGTCTTCCCAGGAAAGCTCCTGATTTATTTCTCTCATATTCTAAATACCTCCCGCTTTTATCTCCTCAGATATTCTTTCAGCTTTGCCGCAACCGCCTGCCCGAGCATTGGCGGCACGGCATTGCCTACCTGCTTGTACTGCTGGGATTTATTTCCATAAAAAATAAAATCATCCGGGAAGCTTTGCAGCCTTGCGCTTTCCCGCACGGTCGGAATCCGGTTGTATTTATAATGAAAATGCGACCTGTGGCCTGTATTTATCGTCAGGGAAGGCCGTTTGCTGTGATATCTGGTGAGTGCTTCGTGGTATTTATACATGCCCCGGTACTGCTCTGGCAGCGCTTTATAATTCTTCCCCTCCGGGACAAGCGCAATCATCTTTTTCGTCTTTTCAATCGGGATGCTGCCGATATGATTGTACACCTTATCGGAACGCACGCGCATTTTCTTCTGGTAATCCGTCATGGCAGCAGACGCATACTCCTGTACTTCCCCGCCATAAATAATCTCGCCCTGTTTTGTCTGCAGGGAAGGCAAATCGCCAATCGCTTCCTCACAGGTCACATAATGCTCCGGCAGCGTATCGCCATCCGGAAACGCAAATTCTTCCCCGGAATCCTTGAGCCCGACAAAAAACACACGCCTGCGTATCTGCGGAATGCCGTAATCCGGCGCATACAAAAGCCTGGGTACCATATGGTACCCGATTTCTTTGAAATCCGCCTTAACCCGTTCTGCACCGATACCGTGATTGGTAAGCAGCATCCCCGGCACATTTTCCAGAACAACCGCCTGCGGCCTGACCCGGTCGGCCAGCTTTACCATAGCCAGGTAAAGCGAGTTGCGCTTATCGTTCATATCCCGCGGCCCCGCAATGGAAAATCCCTGGCATGGCGGCCCGCCCACCAAAACATCCAGCTCAATCTGCTGTTCCAATAAAAAGCTTTCTATTTTATCGATATTTTCATGATGAAATAAATCCAGCTGCATCGCCTGTGCCTGCCCGTGATTTTCCTGAAACGTCTTTAATGCAGCTTCATCAAAATCCACGCCCAGCACGACCTCATAGCCTGCATCATAAAACCCTCTCGATAATCCGCCAGCACCGGAAAATAAATCCAGGCATGTAAACTGTTTCCTGCTCATGACAATCCTCTTTCTGCTTTCTGACAACCGCAATATAAAGCATTATAATACACAATGCCCCGATTCTCAACTGTAAATTCGACAGTTTGGGCAAACGCCGGGCTGTAACCAAAAGCATCGTTTTAATACTTCAGCAGCCCGTACCCGCTGCTGATTTTCCCACCGCGCAGCAGATGCTGTTTCATCGTTTTCTGCAGTGATGTACGCTCTGGATAATCCGCAATATTGCTGCTTTCTGTCTGAAACACCCATTCCGCATAGTCCGTGCTGGCTTCATCCGTCCTTACAATCTCAAACCGCTCCTGAAAATCCCGGATATTGGATTTTTCCGGCAAAAGCCCGGAAAGCTCCGGTGCCAGCAGCCAGGAATGGCAGACATAATCTGCATGGGCATATTCCGGGAAATGGCTTTGAAAAAAGCCTTTGGCCTGCTGGATGGATTCCTCGCATGCTTCCTGTTTCAGGCAGGCATCCGAAGGAATGTGCACGCTGATGACCGGGCGCGTGCCCTCGTATTTCTTTTCGTATTCCAGTGCCCCAAGCCGGAATAAATTTCCGCTGGCCTGGCGGGCCGTCCACCATTCCCGGTCAAATGCCAGCACTCCGGTCTTTTGCCGGCATTCGCGGATAAATCTTGTAAAACAGCCCATGGTATCAAAGTAAACCGTATCGGAAATTCCCTTGCGCACATACCACTCATGCAGCTGTAATGCGCACGAAAGCATGCAGACAAGCATCTTTACATGCCTTTCATCCGTGCCGGAAAGCTGCCTTAACCGTTTTCTTGCTTCTGCTTCCGTTTCCATGCTTTTCAGCCCTTCGGCCAGCGGCCGCATCTTCTGAAATTCCTCTGACCGGTAATAACGGATAGCTTCCACGCGTATTTCCTCCTGCAGCTGAATCCCTGCACATAATGTTTCAAAATCCATGCCCTTGTACCTTCTTTCTTTATCAGAATCATAATAATCCTATGTATTATTGTAACACACAGCTCCATTTCTGAAAATATCCTGAATCATTCCCTGCAGCAGCTCATATATTTCAAATCTGTCAGACAGAATCTTTCATTGCAGCGTCACCAGAAAAATGATATACTTTCCTCATACGCAGATGATTGGAGGGAATCAATTGAAAATACTTGACAGTATTATAAGCATTCGCGAACTGGAACACATAGAACCAGAACGCTTTTTTGATGATATGGAAATGATGAAAGCTGTTGCAGATATTGACAGGTCATTGCTTGCTATCAACGCAGAATTACATTCAGACCTGGAACAATTGCTTTTAGAAAACGGCTCATAGCAGCAGTCATTATATGGTATAAATATTTACTACGATGGTGAAATCGAATATGACTCCATGATAAATCCACCGAGAAACAGGGAAGATGGATATCCACGGGCTGGCAGGGGAGTCGCAAGCCCTGATGCAAGAAAAAAAATAGAGGAGATTGTAAATCAATGGATAAAACAATAAGCTGGTTCTCCATGCCAGTCGGGATGCAGATATCAAACGTGGGAAGTGAGGTACACCGCGCCATCCGTTGGAAAAACAGGGGCGATAACCAAAAAAAAGCCAGTTTTTGCAATAAAGCCATTGAGTTTTTAGAATTGATGAAAACAGACCCGAAAAATATCCACCGGAAAGACGAAATCAATTTTTGCATTGAGGAATTGCAGGATTATTTTCTTGGTGAAAATTTATATCATACAACGGAAGAAATGCTTTTTAAATATTACGATGCTTTCCTTTCCTAATACTGCTGCTTTCCATTTTCCGAATAATTTTTACAAAAAGCACAACTGGCATCAAGGAGGATTTGCAAATGCTTTTAAAAGATATTTCTGCAGGCGAAAGCTGCATTGTAGAAAAGCTCAATCTGCCATTTCAGATGGAACGCCGCCTGGAAGCCCTTGGGATGACGCAGGAATCAAGGATTTCGGTTTTAAACCGCAAGGGAAAAGGAATTATGATTATCAAGCTGCGCGGTGCCCGTTTTGCACTGGGCTATCACATGACGAAAAATATTACTGTGCGTAAAGCGGGGGAAACATCATGAAAGAAAATTTAACGATTGGATTTATCGGAAACCCCAACTGCGGAAAAACGACGCTGTTTAACGCCTATACCGGGGCAAATTTAAAAGTGGCTAACTGGCCCGGTGTTACGGTCGAAAAAGTGGAAAGCGCTATCCGCAGCCATGACCTGAATATCCGTCTGGTAGACCTTCCAGGCACTTACAGCCTGACTTCTTATACAATGGAAGAAACGGTTTCCAGGCAGTTTATTTTAAGCGGCGAAGTAGACGTTGTCATCAACGTGGCAGACGCTTCTTCCCTCGAACGCAGCCTTTACCTGACGCTGCAGCTGTTAGAACTGGGCAAGCCCGTCGTGCTCGCGCTGAATATGATGGATATCGTCGAAAAACGCGGCATGGAAATCGACCTGCACCGGCTGCCCGAAATGCTCGGCGTCCCGGTTATTCCGGTTTCTGCCAGAAAGCGCAGCGGCCTGGACTCACTGCTGCATGCAGCAGCCCACCACAAAGGCCAGGCAGACCCGGACAGCCTGATTCACCACCATAAAAATCCGGCCAGGCATGTCCACGACCACCACTCGGAATTTGCCATGGTCTATTCCGATGGCATCGAAGACCGGATTGACCAGGTAATTACTGCCTTAAAAAAGAAATACCCCGAGCTTTCGAATTACCGCTGGCACGCCATCAAGCTGCTGGAACACGATACGGAAATTTCGGAAAAATACCCGGTAAACCTGCCAGATATACTGGACAAAAATTACGAATCGCAGATTATTAATGAAAAATATGATTTTATTTCCGAAATCACCCACGAGGTGCTGCTGCACAAGCAGCGCCAGGACCAGTTTACCGAACGCATCGACCGCGTGCTGACCCATGCATTCTGGGGCGTTCCGGTTTTTCTCGGCATTATGGCAGCTGTATTTTTCCTGACCTTTGCCGTCGGCGACTGGATTAAGGGCTATTTTGAGACTGCCATAGACTGGCTTTCCACCCTGGCAGAAAGCGGCATGCATGCGATACATACAAACCCGGTTGTACAGTCTTTGGTTATCGAAGGCATTATCGGCGGCGTTGGCACGATTATTACATTCCTGCCAAATATTTTCATCCTGTTTCTGGCGCTGGCTTTTCTGGAAGACAGCGGCTATATGGCGCGCGTTGCCTATGTAATGGAAGGACTGATGAGCAGGCTCGGGCTTTCCGGCAAAGCGTTTATCCCGATGCTGCTTGGCTTTGGCTGTACCGTTCCGGCTATTATGGCATCCCGTGCGCTGGAAAGCAGGCGAGACCGCTATAAAGTCATGCTGGTCACGCCGTTTATGAGCTGCAATGCAAGGCTTACGATTTATATTCTGTTTGCGGAAATGTTTTTTGGAAAGCAGGCCATGCTTGCCGCATATTCCATGTATCTGATTGGAATTGCCGTTGCGATTCTCGTATCGCTGGCCCTGCATCTGCTGGACCGTGAAAAAAGCGACAACTATCTGCTGATTGAGCTGCCGGAATATAAAATGCCGGACGCACGGACAATCGGGATTTATGTATGGGATAAGGTCAGGGATTATCTTGGAAAAGCAGGCACAACGATTTTTCTTGCCACGCTGCTTATCTGGGTACTGCTGAATTTTGGCCCGCAGGGATATGAGCCGGATATGTCCGCTGGCTTTGGTGCCATGGCCGGCAGGCTGCTCGTCCCGGTATTTGCTCCAATCGGGCTTGGCTTCTGGCAGATTGCCGTCGCACTGATTGCAGGCATCTCCGCAAAAGAAGTCGTCGTGTCCAGCTGCGCCGTTTTATTTGGCATTGTAAACGCAAACTCCGCATCCGGCATGGCAAAATTTGCCGATGTGCTGCAGGGAATCGGCTTCGGCCCGCTGAATGCATTCTGCCTGATGGTATTCTGCCTGCTCTATGTGCCATGTGCCGCAGCGCTGGCCGCCATTCAGAAGGAATCGGGCAGCTGGAAATGGATGGCATTTGTGACTGTCTTCCAGCTGGCCGTGGCATGGCTGGTTACGTTTCTGGTATACCGGATTGGGCTGGTGCTTTTTTAGCCTCAAAAACCTATGGCAGTGGATGCCGCTGCATATTACAGCGGCACCCGCCATCCTAAAACTGCTTCTTTTTCATAATTGCAAAAGACACCGCACAAGAAATTCCCATCATGGCTGCTGCCAAAAGGCACAGTCCGGTTACTACAGCCGCATCGCCTGCCTGTTCTATTGTCTGCATGATTTCCGCATAATCAATGTGCAGTATTTCTGCCATCTTCACCGCTCCATAGCTGATGCCTACCACAAGCAGAAAGACGACCAGCAGTGCAGTCCGGCCTTTCGCCGTACCGAATTTCAGCTGTACCGGAATCATAAACGACTGCATCGCTGCGGATGTCACCAGCGGGCCAATCAGCATCACAGCCCATTCCACGGCTTCCATCGGCTGCTCCTGCACAGCGGATATCCCGGCAGACAGCACAGAGCCCGCTGCCAGTACAATTCCAAGCAAAAGCAGGCCAAACCCGTATTTTTCCAGCACATAATCCCTGCGGCTGACCGGCAGTGTAAACAGAAATCCCATTCCGTTATTTTCTTCATCATAACCGATGCTGTTTACTGACAGCATGGCGGCCATAGCGGCCCCGTAAAACAGGGCATACGACTCACTGCCCTTTATCATAACGAAAGCACAGACTGCTGCCACGATAGCCAGAAACGATTTCTGGTTTTTTAACAGTTTGAAATCTTTGATTAATAATCCCTTCATCTTTTTTCACCTCTTGCCATCATTAAAATCAATTCATCAATGTTTCCTTTTTCCACCGTAATCTGCGGATAATTCTCCACATAAAACCGCTTCTGCCTGGTCAGGCAGCTAAACCCGAACGGCTCCCTTTTCTGACGCAGAATATATTTTTTATCAAGATTCTGGTACTGCTCCTGCGTCATCTTCAGCAATGCATAATCTCCCAGCAGCACATCCGTTTCTTCATGCAGGATGATCTTCCCCTGATGAATCATATAAATATCATCACAAAATCCTTCCAAATCCCCGGATATATGAGAACTGATCAAAACCGCACGTCCGGGCTGCTCCATATAGTCCCGCAGCAGCTCCAGCAGTTCATCCCTCGCGATCACATCCAGCCCGGCTGTCGGCTCATCCAGAATCAGCAGTTTTGCCTGATGAGAAATCGCAGTCAGCACTTGAAGCTTGCGTTTCATCCCTGTTGAAAATTCTTTGATCTTTCGATCCATCGGCAAATCAAACTGCCTGCATTTTTTTACAAATTCATCTCTTTCAAACTTCTGGTACATACTGGCAAGCACCGAAACCAAATCCTGAATTGTCAGATACGCGCTGAAACCAGAATCTGCCAGTACGACACCGATATCTTCTTTTTCCCTGACGCTAAGCTCCCCGACCGGGTGTCCAAAGACTTTCACGATTCCGCTATCCGGATATGCCAGCCCCAAAATCAGCTTAAAGGTCGTACTTTTCCCGGCTCCATTCTGCCCGATCAGTCCGGTCACACATCCTTCCTGTACCTGCAGCGTACATTCCAATTGAAAATCCTTATAACGTTTCACAGCCTTTTCCAGTTTTAACATTTATTCATCCTCCAGCACAATTTCAAATAATTCTGTAAGTTCCTGGTTACTCATCCCACAGCTTCGTCCCTTACGGATCACCATCTCCAGATCCGCCTCCACTTCTTTCTTTTTCTCTTCCAACATCAACGCCTGATTCGCCAGCGTCACAAAGCTGCCTTTTCCATGAACAGTAACGATAAACCCTTCCTGCTCCAAAGCATCATATGATTTTTTGACAGTCAGTGCGCTGACTTTCAATTCCTTTGCTAAGGATCGGACGGACGGAAGCATAACTTCTTCCTTTAATTCTCCATGCATAATCTTAGCCTTGATCTGCGAAATGATTTGTTCATAGATTGGCTGCATGGAAGAATTATTGATAATTAAATTCATTCGTGTCCTCCTCTCTTGTAAACAGTATATAACAGTACAGATCTGTTGTCAACTGTTTTATACTGTTTATTTTAATTTTTTTATCAAATCATCCAGTAAACATTTTTTGCTGGCTTCTCGGAAGACTCTGCGGGCGGTGGGCCGGGGCTTGTCAAAGAGACACACCGCCCGCAGAGTCGGGTTAAGGGTAGCTTTACAATATCTATCTTTTAGGGCAAGTCCCCGCCTGTCATAAGTAAGGCTGGATATGGTAAGTTTTATAAGATCTGTTTTTGGGACAAGTTCCGTTGGTTCGTGCAGATTTGTATCAGATCTGCAGGCAAAATGCTAAGTAACCTGCCTGGGTACGGAATAACAGGCTGATGGCAGGATAGTTGCTTTCCAGTGCTTTTAACATAATTTCGTATGAAATCATGTTTTCTTTTTTCAGATGGCATGGATCGGCGTAGGAAAACTGCTGGCTGAGGTTTTTCATAATGGATCTGGATAGCTGCGGGACGGCGGCAAGTGAAATCTTATCCAGCTTATGTAAACGCATCCCCATCATTTCGCTGACGGCGGTAAGGATCAGGCGGTCTTCCAGTCCTACATAGGCCCGCACGGATCTTCCCTGTTCTGACTCATAAGTCAGGCGGCAGAAGATCATGGTTTGCGAATTTTCTCCATTGTAATGTTCGCTGGCTGTTTCAGCATCCATTCCAAGTATCGTTTTTATAATCCGGATTACGGATTGGGCAATGGCGGCTGTCTCGTCTTTTGGGCGGCTGGTCAGACGCGGCTGCGGCGCCTTGCCGGTGATGGCGCGGTCTTCGCTCATAATATGCTGGGTCAGCCAGGCCATGCATACACCCATAAAATGCTGGACGCTTTCGACGGAATAGTCTGTCTGCAGCACTTCTTTTTCCAGAACGGGCAGCGTCTTATCCCGTAAGTTGTCATGCAGCCGTTTGTGCATTTCATAGCGGTCATAATGGATGGACTGCATATAGTTTTCTTCTTCAGAAAAATGCTGTAATGTATAGTTTTTGAAATATTTGATGCCTTCCTGACAGAGCAGCTTATAATTGTCAGGATTTTCGTTCAGTTTTGCCATACGGCGCATAATGGAAAATAATTTTTTATGAGCTTGATCAAGCGGTTCTACGCCAATATCCAGGCGGTCATTCCATTCTAAAACAGTCATAGCGCGGACTCCTTTCGTTTGTTTTTGTACTTAGAATTATTATAAACGCAAGGGGCAGGTTTTTCCATAAAAATTTTGTAAAATCTGTAAGATTTCCGGTTTCGGGAACGAATAGATTTATAGAAGGACTTCATATAGAAAGATTGAAATAGAAGGACTCAATATAGAAGGACTCAAATAGAAGGATTCAAACAGAAGGACTCAAATGGAAAGAATTGTCTGTAAAGGATAGAAACGGCTGCTGACAGTTCTTTATGAAAGAATTACACAGGATTGCCGGGAAGTCATTTACGGACGGTTCTTAAAAGGAGAACAAATTATGAAAGCAGATCATACAAATTTTATTACGCTTCTGCGCCATGGGAAAGAAGAAGGGATTCTTTTTGTGATTGAGACTTATGGCGGATATTTACGGACGATTGTGCGGCGCAGGCTTTTTGCACTGCCGGATCTGGTGGATGACTGTATGAACGATATTTTTTTCGGAATTTGGAAAAATATCGGCAGTTACGATGATACGAAGGGCAGCTTTCAAAACTGGGCAGCGGCTGTCGCGCGGCTTACAGCGATCGACTATCTGCGCCGGGCGGCGAGGGAGCAAAGGGCGCTGAGTTTAGAAGCGCTGGAGCTGGATCTGGCGCAGGAAGATGCCGGGATAGCGGCGCTTGCGGAGCAGGAATTGTCCGATGAGATGCAGGAGTTGTTATCCTGCCTGAATGAAAAAGACAAAGAACTGTTTCTGCGTATTTATGGGCAGGAAGAAGACCCGGATACCGTGGGAGCCGGACTGGGGCTTTCAAAAAACAGTGTCTATGTGCGGCTGTTTCGTGGGAAAAAGAAAATGCGTGCATTTGCAGCGAACAGAAAGGGGATGTGACAATGGACAAAAATATTTACAAATTAGCAAATCAGATACAGACGGGCAGCCAAAAGGCGCGGAACGCAGAAGGGAAAGAAAGCAGTGCAGAGGATATATTTGGCAAAGAAAAATTGGATGACCGTCTGAAGGAATATTACCAGCAGTCGGTACTGGACGCCATACACAAAGACAGGCGCATGACAAAGAGAAAACGCCTGCGGACAGCGGCGGCATGCCTGGCAGTACTGATAGCGGCGACGATGCTTTTCCACAACGAAGTGCGGGCGGCAATCGGGCGCATCAGCTACAGCCTGAGCATGGCTCTTGGACTGGACAGTGATCTTGCGGCATATAAAGAGGTCATTCATACTTCCGTAAGCGACGGAGGATATATGGTTACGCTGCAGGAAGCGGTAGCCGCTCCGAAAAAATTTGTAGTCAGCTATACCGTAGAGCGGGAAGACGGCCGGGCGTTTACAGACGGATTTGATTTATCCTGGTTATTTGGCCATACGGGCAGTTTTGATCTGGAAGACAGCCTGTATATCAATGGCACAAAAGCCGGACAGTTCCGAAAAAGGGAACAGCATTTTTTGGATACGCAGGAAACGGTATTAGGTGGAAAAATTGCTTATGATCTTGCGCAGATGGATCTTTCTGGTAAGAATACGTATGACCTGAGATTCCATTCCGCGAAAGGCAACTGGAATTTTCGGTTTCAGGCGGATGGAACGGAGTTATATGCCGATACGAAGCGGATGACGCTTGGAAATACGTATCAGCTGCCAAATGGTGTAAAGGTTATGCTGGACGAATTGACCGTCAATGATCTGGAACAGCGGATTACGATGCATATTTTGGAAGGAGGGGATATTTCCGGGTATGTGATTACGCTTTTAGCGACGGATGAACAGGGACGGACGGCAGAGTTTTATGCTGCGGATGTGCAGGGGGCGGAGTGTATGATGTATGCGGAGGAAAAACGGTTTCTTGCGGCTGATGCAAAGGCGGTGGCAGTGAGGATGTATGCGGAGGAATATGTGGCGGTTGGAGTAAAGACGGAACAGGGGCAGGTGTTTAAGGGAACAAAAGAAAAACAGATGCTGATGCCTTTCGGGAGTGATGATCCGGAGGTGGTATGGGAGATGACGGATTTGCGGTGACTTAGTGAAATTTTTCGGATATTGGATTTGATTGTGGCAAAGGAACAAACACCATAAAATTTCCGCTTCCATTTCTGGTTAGTACCTGTTATAATATTACTGCAATATCGCATCGCAGTAATAACTCTATAACAAACGAAAGGATATTACGAAATGGAATTGGAACTTGAAATGAACAACATCCGAAAGAGCTTTGGAGAAAAAGAAGTCCTAAAGGGCATCTCGTTTCACGCCGCAAGCGGCAAAGCTTTTGGACTGCTTGGCAGGAACGGCGCTGGCAAAACGACTTCCATCCGTATTCTTATGGATGTATTTCCACCCGACAGCGGCGAAATTCTGTTTTCCCATAACCCGATCGACCGCAAGCGCGTGCAGTTCGGCTATCTGCCGGAAGAACGCGGATTGTATCCGAAAAAGAAAATTATCGATCAGCTTGTTTATTTTGCAAAGCTCAAAGGGATGGACCAGCACAGCGCAGTCGAGTCGGCGGATTACTGGCTGAAACGGCTGGATATGGCACAGCATCGAAACAAACGACTGGATACGCTTTCCAAAGGCAACCAGCAGAAAATACAGCTGATCACAGCGCTGGCGCATCATCCGCAGGTCGTGATACTGGACGAGCCTTTTTCCGGGCTGGATCCGGTGAATGCGATGCTGCTTAAGGATGTCGTTAAAGAAGAGATTGCAAAAGGCAAAATCGTTTTATTATCCAGCCATCAGATGAGTTATATCGAGGAATTTTGCGATCATATCGCCATTTTAAACGGTGGTAAGGTTGTATTGTCCGGTGATTTACATGATATTAAAAGAAATTACCCGCGGAACCGTCTGGTCGTCCGCTCAGAGCAAAGCGTGCAGATTGCGGCGGCTTTTGGGGACGCGGGCAGAGGAAATGAAGACGGCGCCTTGCTTCTTACGCTTCCGCAGCCGGATGCAAAGCGGCGTGTGATGAGACAGCTTGTGGAAACGTATGATATCGATGAAATCAGTGTCTTTGAGCCGTCGTTAAACGATATTTTTGTAGAATATACGGAACAGCAGGTATAAGCCAAAGCAGCGGATACCTGTCGGGTAATTCGGGAAAGGAAAGAGTAACATGACAGAAAACAGAAAACAGGAAACAGCA
>OFGR01000566.1_pt1 | contig 36441 bp, 26 predicted proteins | sample 1521811 | NCBI WGS metagenome assembly OFGR01 (sample SAMEA3504098, study PRJEB24116) | mouse gut metagenome | biome: mouse gut; feature: mouse-associated habitat; material: faeces | place: Denmark | collected 2011
GAGATGCCGTGACATTGGAAAGCATTATCAGCAGCGACATACACAGAAAAAACGTTAAGGTAATGACAGCGTAGCGTTTGGGACTGCTTACAATATCGTTTGCAGCAAGGAAAACCGTCGTGCCAAGCCGCGATCTTCCAAGGCTCATAACGCCCTTTTTGTGGAAGCGTTCCCCCGTCTGCCCGTTCCTTACAGCGTCGATCGGGGACATTTTGCTCACCCTGCCCGTACAGCCGAGACAGAACAGGAGAATTACAGCCGCTACCAGAAGCGCGCAGGCAGCATGGACAAAAATGTTATTGCTGCTTTCTATTATAATAGACTCTGAGGAATAATTTATAAGCATTTTTCCGAACGGGTAGCTGAGTATCAGGCCGAGTGCTGCACCGACAACAGAAATAGCGGCGTATTTTGTAAGATACAGTCCCCGAATTTTTATGTTCCGTATGCCTATGGCTTTCATAACGCCTATCTCGTGGAATTCTTCAGAGAGGGTAAAGGCTATGGTGAACCGCAGTACCGCAAAGGATATGATGATAAGAATAAGGCTCACCGCAAGGATAAGACCCATGATTATCATGTTAAAAATATAGGCTTGACCCAGTGTATCCGTGCCACTCGCAAAGGTAAAGCTGTCGGATATATCCGCTATCTGGGACAGGGTCTTGTCAAGATTGGCGGTGTGTATGTATAAGAATTTCCCGCCGTACATATTTTTCATCGTTTCGTCGGACATATATTCGTCAAATTCCTCGCCGTTCATGATAAACCTTTTAATGCCTATCAATTCCGTGCCGCAGACAGCGTCCTTGAAACTGCCCGCAAAGGTAAATTCGTGGCTTACGCCCTCTATTTCGACAGTAATTTTGTCGCCGACCTTAAATCCCATGTTTTTCACCGTGAAATGGGAGACGTAGATTTTTCCTTTCGGTACACTTTTAAGAATACTTCCGTCGTCCAGAAAATAATTTATCCCCATATTTCTATCGCTCTGTAATACTAATTTCTGATTGAGATTGGAAGCGTTAAGCGGTTCGCCGACCCGCGTAATATTGGACTGGGACATCGAGACGAACTCCTCGATACGGAACTCGTCTATCGCAGAGGCGTTTTCAAGTATCCCGAAAATGTCCTTGTGGTCGGATTTGTTTTCGCTCATCGCGAAGTAATCGGGCACGTCCGCCATTTCAAAATAGCTGTCCAGCGCATTCGTCACGGTAATGATGTTGCTCACGCCTGAGGACATGAACATCGACGCGAGTATAATAAATACCAGCAATATCACGTTCATCGCCCTTTTGCGTTTAAGGTCTTTTTTCAGAATTTGTAAATACATTTCCGCTGCTCCTTTCGCTTTGTGATTCGATTGTAGCATAGAAGTTATTAAATAATCCTTAAATCGGTTTGCGGCAATCAAATTATGCGTGATGATGAAAAACGTTTACCCATTCCCAATGTTCATTAGCCTAATTTCACCGCATATTTTTCTACCCGCTCTATGCCAGCAACCCCACCTGTTGACAATCCTTTAGGCAACGTCTATAATATCTATAATTACACGTGTAAGACTTAAGGGGGATTTATCATGACTACTCTGCCGCAGATTTCCGAAGCTGAATATGAAGTGATGAAGGTCGTGTGGAAATACGCGCCGGTCAATACTAATGAGATCACTGAGAAATTACTGAAAACAACCGTCTGGAGTCCCAAGACCATACAGACCCTGATCAAGCGTCTGGTGAACAAGGGCGCTCTTTCTTATGAGAAGCAGGGCAGGATATTCGTCTACACCCCGCTTGTATTAGAACGTGAATATGTCGGACAGGAAAGCCGCTCTTTCCTGAAGCGTTTTTATGGAGGAGATCTCACCGCCATGGTGTCCGCATATATGGAGAATGACGGTCTGTCTGATACAGAGCTTGAACAGCTTCGCTCTCTTTTGTCTGCCCCAAAGAAGAAGTCAAAGACCTCGCTGCAAGCAACGGGGCGTCAAAGCTGAAAATGAAAAGGAGTCGATATATATGGATGATTTTATGATCCGTTTTCTCATATGCAATCTGCTTGTCAGCGTCCCTGTCGGAATCTTGCTGGCAGCCAGGCGTATGTTGAAAAATATCCTGTCATGCCGGATGCAGTATCATCTGTGGTTTTTCATGTTGTGCCTGCTTGCCGTCCCGTTTCTGCCGCATCGTCTGTCAGGTTTTTATACGTTGGACTCCCTGCGGGGCGTCTGCCGCAGGCTTTCCTTATCCGGTATCGAAAATGTTGTGGAGCCGGGAGGGAATTTTGTTTTGACCGGAGATATGGGGTGGATGAATGATTTTACGCTTTCCGTAAGCAGCCGAACACCGTCCGGTACAGGAAGTATTTTGTTGGGAATCTGGCTTGCGGGTATTCTTCTGATGATTTTGTTAGTCCTAAGGTCAGCCGTTCGTCTGCAGAAAATAAAACAGTCTGCGCTGCCTCTCCAACATCCGGATATCCGCAGGCTCTACAGCCAATGTCTGGAAGAGCTTCGCATCAAGCGAAGGATTCCTCTGTACAGCACCGCATTTTTGAAATCCCCTGTTATAACAGGATTTCTAAATCCGCGTATCTATCTTCCCATACACATTATCTCTGATCATATGAAGACAGGATCGAAAGCTGCCGGCAGAACCACTTGTTATGCAGAAAACCCGGAGATTTCAGGGGGCTCAGAGCCGGACGGGCTTCGTCCGATCAGGTACATGCTGCTGCATGAATTACAGCACTACAGGCATAAAGATGCGTTCGCAGGCTGTCTGATGACCCTTGCCGGAATCCTCTATTGGTTCAATCCTGTTGTCTGGATCGCGCTTGGGGAAATGCGAAACGACAGGGAGATCGCCTGTGATACGTCCGTACTGAATATGTTGGAAACAGATCTTCACGAAGATTACGGAAGGACGCTGATAGATTTTGCCGGGAAGTTGTCCCGCCCTGCTTTCCTTTTTGCGGCTGGATTGGGCGGAAATATGGCGCAGATGAAACGGCGTATCCTCAATATCGCAGCCTATGAGAAGCCAACGATAAAAAGACAGTTGGCGGGCATAACGGCATTCCTGATGATCACAGCTCTTTTGCTGGGGATGGCTCCCGTGTTGTCTGCAAATGGTTCGGAAAGCGATCATTATCGGTGGGACGATTCCCATAAAAATATAACCGACCTGGATCTTGCCTCTTATTTTCAGGGATATGAGGGAAGCTTCGTCCTGTATGATATGCGGCAGGAAATGTGGAGCGTCTATGATATCGAGCGCGCCGCATTCCGGGTATCTCCCGACTCTACTTATAAGATTTATGACGCGTTGTTCGGGTTGGAGGAAGGTGTCATTACACCGGAAGATTCTTATATGGAGTGGGATCGGGAGGCCTGCCCTATAAAGGAGTGGAATATGGACCAGACGCTGCGGTCGGCGATGCAGCACTCTGTAAACTGGTACTTTATGGAGATAGACGAATGTCTTGGAGCGTCAGCCGTTGACCGTTACATCAGGCAGATCGGTTATGGCAATGAGGATACGGACAGCAAAGATGTGCCCTGCTGGTTGGAGTCTTCTCTGAAGATTTCTCCCATCGAGCAGGTGGAACTTCTTCGAAGGTTTTATGAAAACAGCCTTGGTTTTTCCGATCGTAACGTCGATGCGGTAAAGGATGCGATCCGCATTTCTTCTTCTGCATCCGGAACGCTCTATGGGAAGACTGGCACCGGACGCATAGAGGGTATGGATGTGAACGGATGGTTTGTAGGATATGTGGAAACTCTTAACAATACCTGGTTCTTCGCTATAAATATCAGCGCTGAAGATGAAGCCGCCGGCAGCAATGCCGTAAAAATAGCGGAGCACATCCTGGATGATCTGGGGATATGGAAATTCGCTGAATTTCTGCCGGGAGAATGATAAGACAGCCTGTTACAAAACTACACAACCCAGAATATTAGTTTTTAAATGGCAGTGACTCTATGAAGTGGAATTTATCTATAAAGCGCAATATAACCAGCTTCTTTTGGGTGGTCTGCAATTAGGACGTCCCCTTCTTTTAACACATTACATGCAATAATTAGATCAACCCCTGCGGAAATTAACGATCATAGTAAGGAAAGACACTGTACCCGGATATATAAAAATAAAAAATACGCTGCCAAAACCTAATACTACAAAAGGAGTTAAAACACCAAATAAATATGATATAAAATGAAAGCCCGCTTACCTCTAACAAATATGCTCTTTCAACTAGCAAAAAGCGATACAACAAGCCAAAAACTATTACAAATGGAAGTGCATAAAAAACACCTAAAATCATTGCCTTTCCAGAAGTAATAGTAACATCTTTTTCATGAAGGGCATGTTCAGTGAATCGCAATGACAGACGCCCGGGACACGACCCGGGAAGGCATCTGGATCAAAGTACGCCTGAATGCTTCGGGCGGTTTCTCATCTATATATTTTAGCAGAGTCTGCGCGGCAAGGGCACCCATTTTTTCTTTCGGATGGTGAACGCTTGTCAGGCAGATGTCATAGGAATACATGACGTCTGAATTATCGAATCCCACAATAGAGATATCTTCGGGTACCCGCTTCCCTAGTTTCCGTAGTCTTTTTGTGATTTTTCCGGCGATCAGGTCATTGTAACATACGATAGCAGTACACCAATTGCTGACAAGAGCCGAATACTGATCCAGGAATTCATTCAGTTTCTGATTGGAAGATTCGGATGAAGTCGTATCATACCAGCCGATGTAATCTTCACACAGATCAATATCGTTGTCTAACAGAGCTTTGGCATAGCCGCAGTAGCGCCGGGGACCCTGAATGTCGTCGAACTTAAATACGCCGGCTATTTTCCTGTGGCCGTGATCGATCAATAACTGGGTAATATCCTGTGTCAGGGCGGCGTCGTCAACGACTATGGTAGGTGATTCCACATTGCTATAATAATTATTGACAAAGACAACAGGTATTTTTTGCCTTTTTAGTTCCTGGTAGTAGGCTTCATTTGGGTTCGGAAAAGAGCTTTTTACGCCTTCCATGATGATACCGGATACATTTTCCGATAATGCTTTTCTTAAAAAATCAGCTTCATTCTGCGCCCGGTTATGGCCGAGTCCAAGAAGGATTCCGTATCCGGCTTTTTGGAGCGTTTCTTCTATGCCGATTAAAACGGAAGGAAATATATAGTTGTCCAAAAATGACAGAGATACACCTATGATCTTCTTTCTGTCGGGGATCTCGGCGGAACAATCGAATGTGACAAAGCTTCCTTTTCCTTTTCTTCTCTCAATAAAGCCTTCTTTTTCTAGTTTTTCCAAAGCATTCCTGACAGTCTGTCGGCTGATCTTGTATTTTATGCATAACATATTTTCGGAAGGCAGCTTTTGCCCAAGGGTATACCTTCCGTCTTTTATTTCTGAAATAATCTGGTTATATAACTGATCATATTTTAGCATATGCTGACCTCGAAAATATTTATCCTTAATAGTATAAAGTATACGACATAAAATGACAATACAGAAGTTGCGAAACTTGTATTTAAAACAATACAAATAAAATACAAGAAAAGAAAAATAAATACAAATATAAATTGACAAATTGTGAAAATCTGATAAAATCTAATAAAAATACAAAAAATAAATGCTAATTTTGTCAAATATGTACTTTAAAACTGAAAATGAAAGGAGGGTGGAAGGGAAAAATAAATACATGTTTGGGAAAATATGGTAATAAATTAAATACAAGTTAAATAAGGAGGATAAAGATGAAAAGTAAGAAAATATTACAAAGGGCTGCGGCAGTAATTATGATGGTGAGTTTTCTGGTGACAGGATGCGGCGCGGCATCCGGATCAGGTTCGGACGCGGGTCCGCAGAAAGATACGGCAGGTGATAGCACAGATAAAGAAGGGATCAAGATCGGCGCCGAATTTTTCGATTGGACGATGCCGCTGGGGGTGGATATTAAAGAAATGTTGGACTATGCGGCTAAGGCGGTTGGATGTGAGATTCAGTATGTGTCAAATGACTGGGATGCGGAGAAGGCGATCACGGATGTGGAGAACCTGTTCTCATCAGGATGTCAGGCAGTGATCGTCTGTAATTCAACGGATACGCAACTTTTGAAGATGGTGGAGATAGCGGAGAAATATGACGGAAAGATCTTCCAGTTTTTCCGTACGGTCAATGATGAGGCTGTCAAGGATGAGATCCTTTCCTCCCAGGGCTACGGCGGCCAAGTGCATGAAGATGAATATGCAGTATGTTATACCTTGGGAAAGATGATGGCAGAAAAGGGCTGTAAGAATGTAGGCATTACCAATTTTACAGTAGGAGATATCACGGCAGAAGCACGGCAGAAAGGGTACGAGGATGCTTTTAAGGAAGAGAATGTGAAGGTTGTGGCATCTACATGGGAGGTAACGACAGGAGAGACCGCCTCCGAGGTGACGGAAAATTACCTTGCGGCATATCCGGAATTAGACGGGATCGCAGTGGCAGGAGGGAGCGGGGAAGCTTTCTATGCGATCCAGAATACGTTGGACAGATATGAAAAAACAGAAGACGTATTATTATCGACGGTAGATTTTTATGATGAGCAGACAGAAGACCTTCAGAAGGGAAGACTTGGAATGATCGCCGGAGGACACTGGTGTGACCCGTTTTTCTCCTTCATGCTTGCGTATAATTATCTTTCCGGTGCATTTGAGGATTCAGAGCTTCCATTGGAAGTGAATAATAACATGATATATCTGACGTCGTATGAAGACTCGCAGTTGTTCGATCAATGGTTCGGGGGAGAAGAGCCACCATTTAATGAAGAAGAGATCCGGGCGCTGAGCATTACACATAATCCGGAATTCCAATTTGAAGATCTGTATAAAGCGGCGGAAGAATTGTCTTTGGAGAATGTGATCGAGAGACACTCACGATAAGATCGTGAGATTCTGTGGGAGAGAAGATAAAGGAGAAAGCGGTGCATAAAAAGAAAAGAATCACAGGAACAGCAGCTCTTTTGGGAATTATTGTACTGGTATATTTGATATTTTATATTCTTGAGCCGACAAGGTTCGGCAGTCCGAGAAGCGTTTTTATCCTGTTTCAACAAAGCCTGATCTATTCCATCGCAGGGTGCGGGTGCTATTTTATCATAGCGATGGGGCTGTTTGACTTCAGTCTTGGGGCAAACATAATACTCAGCGCGTTGATCGGATGTAAACTGAGCAGTGCATACGGGTATGCCGGATTGATCTTGGGCTGCCTTCTGATGGGAGCAGTCATCGGCGCGGTGAATGGAGCGCTTTATTTAAAATTCCGAATACCGTCGATCATTGTAACCGTTGGGTTGATGATGATATATGAATGTATCGGAGTGTTTATGGCGGGAGATACGACGAATAAGCTTAAGCCTGAGATAAAGCTCCTGGGACAGGCTCCGTATAATCTGTATGTCGCCCTTATAGCATTTCTTGCGGCAGTCATCCTTCTGTATGGTACTAAGATGGGTGTCTATGTCAGGGCGATAGGAAGAAACGAGTTGATGGCAAGGAATATGGGAGTGGATACGGACAGATATAAATTCCTGGGCTTTTTGCTGTGCGGTATTTTTGCCGGAATAACAGGTATGCTGACGATCAGCTATACTTCAACGATGATTCCGGTTCAGGGAATGAGCAGTATGGCAAGGAATTTTCAGCCGATCATGGGATGTTTTGTGGGGCTTGCTTTTAAGAAATATATCAACCCCGTATTTTCAATTATTGCGGCAGAATTCATGATTTCTATGATCGTAAGCGGCGTTATGACAAATGGACTGGATTCTACTCTTCAGGACTGTATTATAGGCATGATCCTCCTGATCATCGTCATAATAATGGCAGGAGAAGAACGAAGAAGCCATGCCGCCGTCAAGTGATCGGAGGAAAGGGGTGAAACAATGGCGGAACAGACTCTGTTGAGACTGGAAAATGTTACGAAAAAGTTTGGGAATATCCTTGCTGTAGATTCCGTCTCCTTTGACATCCGGAAGGGTGAGATTCACGGGCTGATAGGAGAAAACGGATCAGGGAAGTCCACGATATCTTCTATTATTTCAGGGCTGTATCCTTGTACGTCGGGGAAAATGATCCTGGAAGATGAAGAATATATGCCGAAAGATCTGATCTGTGCAAATAACAAAGGGATCAGTATCATCGTGCAGGAAATGTCTACGATTGAAGAACTGACGGTGGCTGAAAATATCTTTTTAGGGAAAGAGAAAGACTTTTCGAGATCCGGGATGATCCAATATGGGAAGATGAACCAGAAGACAAGGGAGCTACTGGCAGGTTATGGACTGGAATATATCAAACCTGACGAGGCGATCGAGAATTATGGATTTGAAGAGCGTAAATTAGTTGAGCTTGTAAAAAATACGTATTTTCAGCCGAAGCTTCTTATCGTAGACGAGACGACTACCGCGCTTTCTGTAGAAGGGAAGCGGGAATTATTGAAAGTGATCCGGCGCCTGAAAGACGAGGGGACTGCGGTGGTCATCATTTCGCATGATCTGAACGAGATCATAGAATTGTGCTGCCGGATCACGGTTCTAAGAGACGGGAAATACGTGACGACGGTGGAAAATAAGGAGATGACAGAGGATGAATTAAAGAAGTATATGATCGGGCGCGAGATGGCGGGACACTATTACCGAAGTGACATGGAGACGCATCGGAACGGGAAAGCAGCGCTGAAAGTAGAGAAAGTATCTGTAAAAGGAGTACTGGATCAGATCAGTTTTGAATTGCATCAGGGAGAGATTCTTGGAATCGGAGGGCTGACAGATTCGGGGATGCATGAACTGGGGAAAGTACTGTTCGGCGCCATGAAGAAGGATTCCGGCAGGGTGACCGCTTTAAAGAACGGCAGGGATATTGAAAGTATCTCCGGAGCGATACGGGAAGGTATCATATACACATCAAAGAATCGAGACAAGGAAGGGCTTGTATTGGACGCAAGTATTAAGGACAATATCAGCCTTGGAAACTGGAAACAGATACAGAAAGGAAAAATGATCGCGCCCGGAAAAGAACGCTTATTTGCAGAGACTCATGCAGAAAACATGGAGACTAAAATGGAGAGTGTAGAACAATTTGTCTCAACCTTGAGCGGCGGAAATAAGCAAAAGGTGGTTCTGGCAAAATGGATGGCGCAAAACCCGGATATCCTGATCCTGGACAGCCCTACGAGAGGGATCGACATTAAAGTGAAGAGCAGTATCTACTCCCTGATGCAGGATTTAGTAAAAGAAAAGAAAGCGATCTTGTTGATCTCGGAAGAGATCCTGGAGCTGATCGGGATGAGCGACAGGGTCCTGGTATTAAGAAACGGAAAGATCGCCAGTGAATTGTTAAGAGAAGACACTTTGACGGAGGAGAAGATCATAGATCGTATGATCTGATAGAAGGGGAAGATCATGAATAATAAAATGATAAAAAGTATGGTACCTTATCTGGGTCTTGTTATTGTCGTCGTGTTTTTCGCGGTTATAACAAGAGGGAAGATACTGGAATGGAATAACCTGAGCCTGATCATCGGGCAGCTTTTTACTTCGGCAGTGGGAGTCGTCTTCGTGATGTCTATGGGTTCACTGGATTTTTCCCAGGGTTCCATATTGGCAGTTTGCTGTTATGTGGCGGCGATATTATCGGGGATTCATGTATGGGCAGGCATCCTGGGGGCGATTTTGGCAGGAGCGTTTCTGGGAGGGTTGAATGGTATCCTGGTAGCAAGATTAAAGGTCCGGTCGTTTGTAGCGACGATATGTACAATGTTCATCCTGAGAGGATTCGTACGCTATCTGACTTCAAAACACAGCGCTAACGCATCCATAGAGATGCTTCATCTGAATCTATTTCCGGCGAAGCTTTTGATCGCTCTGCTGATCATCGCCGGCGGGTATGTATTATATCAATACACGGGATTTGGGAAAAGCGCCCGTATGATCGGCGCTGGGGAGACAGCAGCCGAATATTCTGGTATCCAGGTGAAAAGGACGAAGGTTCTTGTCTTTGTGTTTGCAGGCATGCTGGCAGGAGCGGCGTCTATATTCTCCCTGCTCAGGACAGGCTCTGTTATCTCAACGACGGGGAATCTGCTGGAGACGGACGTCATGATCGCGTTGGTTTTGGGCGGTCTTCCGATCACGGGAGGGGCGAGGTCCAAGTACTCACCGGTGATCATAGGCGTCTTGATCCTGGCGTTTCTGGATAACGGGCTGATCCAGATGGGTGCAAGTACGGTCATACAACAGTTAGTGAAGGGGATCTTCTTCCTGCTTGCCATTATTGTAACCACTGACCGTCGGTCAGATAATGTAAACAAATAAATTAAGTAAGAAAGATACAGGAGGATCATGAAGGATGGAGATACAAAAAGAGTTTAAGCACTTGCTTTCACCATTTAAGATCAAGGGAACCACGTTTAAGAACCGGTTTATTTTTCTTCCGCATCATACCGGTTATGCCGTGGATGAGGGATATCTTGCGAACGGCTTATTTTCTGACCGAAATGTCAGACACTATGTGGAAAGAGCGAAGGGAGGGGCTGCCGCCGTAACAGTCAGCCAGAATGTTGATCCTGACAGCCAGATGTCTTTCCGGTATGTATTAGGATATGAGAAGAGGAATGAGGATAATTTCAGAAGGCTGGCGGAAGAAGCGCACCAGTACGACTGCAAGGTGATCACACAGCTGAACCACGGAGGGCACACGACGCTTCTGAATCCCCCGCAGCTGCTGGTAGCGCCGACACAGATGAATGAGCCGTACTGCCACTTTAATACAAAAGAACTGGAACTGGACGACATGAAGCGGATAAAAGAATATTATATTCATTCCGCGGCGTGGCAGAAAGAATTGGGATGGGACGCGGTAGAATTGAAGATCGCTCACGACGGACTGCTTAGAACATTTGTATCTCCATTCTTCAACCGGCGTACGGATGAATATGGAGGAAGCTTTGAAAACCGAATGAAATATCCCCTGGAAATTATCGAGGGTATCAGGGAAGCAGTCGGTGAGGATTATCCTATAGGAATCCGGCTATGCGTCGATGAATTCACATGGTATGGGTACTCTCTGGAGTATGGAATGAAAGTGGCAAAGGCGCTGGAAGCAGGAGGTGTGGACTATATCAGTACGGACGCCGGAACCTTCAGCAGCTGGTATATGCAGATACCGCCGTCTCCGCTTCCGCTTGGATGGGCGGTTTATGAAAGCGCGGAATTAAAAAAGAATGTTGATATACCGATTTTCGCGTTCGGGCGAATCAATGATCCGGTTCAGGCGGAAACCATCCTGGCTGAGAAGAATGCAGATTTGATCGGAATGTGCAGACAGCTTCTGTGCGATCCGGAGACGCCGAATAAGACGATGGAAGGGCGTGTAGATGATATCCGCCATTGTATCGGATGTAACGAGGCATGTGTGGGGGTGGATGGAATCTATGTGGAATGCATTCAGAATCCAGGTGTCGGACGGGAGAAGCATCTGGGGATCGACACTTTGGATGCCGCAAAAGAGAAGAAGGACGTTATGGTTGTCGGAGCAGGCGTCGCAGGATTGAAAGTTGCTGAATTAGCCGCAAAAAGAGGGCATCATGTGGAAGTATATGAAAAAAGCGCGCAGATCGGAGGACAGATTTTGCTGGCGGAGAAGATCCCTTATAGAAATGAGATGGAAGAGATCTACCGTTATCTGAGGATACAATTGCAGCAGTCAGGCGTACCGATCCATTGTAACACAGAAGTTGACGACAAGAAGATCAAGGAATTAAAGCCTCAGGTGTTGGTGATCGCTACGGGTTCTGAGCCTCTGACTCCTGAATATGAAGGAATGCAGGAATCCGGCATAACGGTCATGACAGCGAAAGAAGCAATGCAAAATGTCAATAGAATCGGTGAAAAGGTTCTTCTTTTTGACGATATAGGCTCCTGGCAGGGAGGCGGAGTAGCGGATTACTGTATGGCTCTGGGCGCTGAGGTTACAGTCGTATGTTCCGCGGCATCGGTAGGAGTGGACATTGAGAGCGGGCAGGCTTATTTGCTTACCAAGAGATTATATGAGAACGGCGCTGAGATGATCATGAATCACACGATCCACAGATTCGATGGAGATAAAGTGATCATAGAGAATATATACGATCACCGGCACAAAGCATTAGAGGGATTTGATACGGTCATCATTGCCGGACAGAGCAGGTCGAACAATGAGTTGTACAAATGTTTCAAGGGTTCCGGAGCAGAGGTCTATTCGGTGGGAGACTGCGTTGCGCCCCGGGGAGTGGAGCAGGCGATCTTTGAGGCGGAGATCCTTGCAAGAAAAATATAGTTCAAAGGCGGAGGCAAAGAATGAATATTATTGTATGTGTGAAGCAGGTACCAGATACAAATGAAGTGAGGATAGATAAGAAGACGAATAATCTGATGCGTGAAGGCGTGCCGGGAATCCTGAATCCATATGATCAGAACAGTGTAGAGATGGCGCTTGGTATCAGGGAGAAGACCGGCGGAAAAGTAACCGTTGTATCCATGGGTCCCAGACAGACGGAAGAAGCGATCCAATATTGTCTTGATATGGGGGCGGATGAAGGCATTCTCTTGTCGGACCGCGCGGCGGCAGGCTCTGATACATTAGCGACAGGGTACATATTGTCCGGATTGGTAAGCAGTATGCAATATGATCTGGTCATGTGCGGCAACGAAGCCATCGACGGATGCACGGGGCAGGTAGGACCGATCATTGCCGGAAACCTTGGCTTGAAACAATTCACCTGTGTGACAGATCTGGAGGTGAAGGACGGAAAGGCTCTGATACAGAGAACAGTGGGAAAAAACCTGGAATTCTATGAGGCAGAGTTTCCTATGGTTGTCTGTGTCCGAAAGGATATCAATCAGCCAAGGAAAGCGGTTCCTTCAGGCAGAACGGTAAGAGTAATGGATGCCGGCAGCCTGGGGCTTGATATGGAAAGGATTGGGAATCATGGTTCTCCGACAAAGGTTGTGGAGATCCGCATGTCCGACGCCAGGGTCAAAAGCTATTTCACAGTGGACGACACGCTTCCCTGGGAAGAGCGGATCCGATTTATTATAAACGGAGGGATTGAAAAGAAAGAGAAGGTTGAACTCTGGCGTGGTGAACCGCAGGAGTTGTCGCGCCGTATAGCAGGGTGCGCAGAAGTTTCCAGATTTATAGAGAATGTACGGTGAGAGGAGGAATGTGAAATGATACGACTCAGGGAAGACCGGTGTTCAGGATGTGGGATCTGTCAAAGCGTCTGTATGTTTGGCGGCATCGGGATAAGAGACGAAAAGGCATATGTAACAGACGCATGTACAGGGTGCGGCGCCTGTGTCAGACAATGTCCCTGCGATGCGTTGGAACTGCCGCAGAGGGAAGAGAAAGCAGAAGATTTGGAGGCATATAAGGACGTGTGGGTGGTGTTGGAGACAGACCAATCCGGAAAGCAGCTGAAAAAGGTGTCTCTGGAATTATTAAGTGAGGCAAGACGATTGGCGGATCTGTTGGGACAAAAAGTCGAAGCGGTGCTTTTGGCAGATGAACTGCCGAAGGGATTCGAAGATAATCTTTCTTATGTGGGGTGTGACGCAGTCCATGTGGTTCTGCATGAAGAACTGAAGCGTTACGATACTTTGGTTTTCAGTGATGCGATTGTCAAAATGGCAAAGAAATATAAACCGGCGGTTATTCTTCTGCCCGCCACGGAAAATGGAAGGGATCTGGCGCCTAGGGTCAGCTGTTCTCTGCAGACAGGGCTGACAGCGGACTGTACCGCATTAGATATTGATGAGAAAGGGAATCTTGTACAGATCCGTCCGACATATGGCGGTAATATCATGGCGTCTATCGTGACGCCTTGCCGCAGGCCGCAGATGGCTTCGGTACGCCCCAATGTATTGAGTATCGAGGAGGCGAAGAAGAAAAAGAAGCCGTCGTTCATTCTGGAAACTATAGAGACGGACTGTGAGAAGAGCGGGTATCGCTTCATTGAAGCGGTGGAAAGAGAAGACGTCTTTGAGGATGTAGCGGAAGCAAGTATCGTGATCGTAGCGGGATATGGGATAGGATCGAAAGAAAATTTCGATAAGATAAAGAAACTTGCCGGGAAAATGAATGCAGCCGTCGGAGCCACAAGAAAGGTTGTAGACGAGGGTTGGGCGCCCTTTGAAGTGCAGGTGGGGCAGACCGGGAAAACAATCGCGCCGGACGTATATATTTCGTTCGGGGTGTCAGGAGCCCTGCAGCATACGATCGGAATGCAGAAGGCTAAGTTTAAGCTTGCTGTAAATAATGATCCGGCAGCAGCTATTTTCAAAATGTGCGACGCTGCAATATTAGGAGATGCGGGGGAAGTTGCCGACGCACTCTTAAGCGAGATAACAGGATAGGAGGAAGAGATATGTTTAAATACGGATATAATGCACTTGTATATTCTGGTGAAAAGATCGGGGAAAGTATTAAGCGGGTTGCAAGATACGGATATGACGCCATCGAGATGCTAGGAGAGCCGGATCAATTCGATTGTGCGGAGGTCAAAAAGTATTGTGACGACGCCGGTATAAAAGTGTCGTCGATCTGTTCGATCTTTACGGCTGAGAGGGATATGATACATCCGGATCAGAAGATCAGGGGACAGGCGATGGACTATGCCAGATCAGTCATTGATTTTGCCGCCGGGCTTAATGCTCACAGAGTGATCGTCTCCACCACGGCATGCGGGAAAATATCTCCTCTTACGGATCTTGCGCAGGAGATGGATTGGGCGGTAGAAAATGTGAGAAAGCTTGCGGATCATGCGGCAAAGAGAGAAGTGACGCTGTGTCTGGAATCATGGAACAGGTATGAGACGTATATGGCAGATTCTCTGGATAAAGTAAGCAGGCTGGCGAAATTGATCGATAAGCCGAATGTAGGAATCATGGGAGATACGTTTCATATGTGTATAGAAGAGGCGGATCTTGCCGAATCCATCCGTAAGCATAAGGGAGAGTTTGTGCACTTTCATCTGGCGGACAGTAACAGAGCTGCACCGGGCAGAGGGCACCTGGATTTCCAGCCGGTTCTTCAGGCGCTGAAAGATATCGGATATGACGGGTATCTTGTATTCGAGTTGTTACCGGCGGGAGGAGATCCTTTTGCGGTTATGAAAGCAGGGAACTGTCCGGAATTCTTCGATGAATACACGGAGCTTGCGATACGGAAAATGAAAGAAGTAGAAAGACAGCTTAGGTAGAGGTGTTTCGGAAAGGAGGAGAAGGTATGATCCGGGTAGGAGTGATCGGATGTGGGAAGATCGCGCAGACAAGGCATCTGCCGGAATATGCAGACAACGCATATGCGGAGATCGCGGCAGTGTATGATCTTGACCATAACAGAGCAAAAGAGGTTGCACTAAGATATGGAGCGGCGGTATATGAGTCTTATGAAGCGCTGTTGGAGGATGCGGGTATTGACGCGGTAAGCGTGTGTGTGGCAAATGTTTCTCATTATGAGGTATCCGTTGCGGCAATGCATGCAGGAAAGCATGTATTATGTGAAAAACCGATGGCGGTAACATTAGAGCAATGCGAGGAAATGGTGAGAATTTCAGAAGAGACCGGAAAATATCTGATGATCGGGCATAATCAGAGATTGACACAGACGCATATACGCGCGAAAGAACTCATCAGGCAGGGACAGATCGGCAAGATCATCACATTTCGGACCAGTTTCGGACACGCAGGACCGGAGACATGGATGATCGACCGTAAGAATAATTGGTTTTTTGACAAAGCGAGAGCACAGTTTGGGGCATTGGCGGATCTGGGCGTGCATAAAACCGATCTGATCCAGTTCTTGACAGGAAGAAGAATAAAGAAAGTGACGGCTAAGATCTGTACACTGCATAAGGCAGATGATACCGGAAAAAAACTGGATGTAGATGATAATGCAGTGTGTATCTATGAGATGGAAGATGGGATCATAGGTACGATGACGGCAAGTTGGACGAATTATGGAAAAGAAGATAATTCTACGGTACTTTATGGGACGGACGGCGTGATGTACATCTATTGTGATGAGAAATATTCTATCATGATAGAGAAGAAGAACGGTTCGAGAGAATGCTATCAGTTGGATAGAATCCAGACAAATGACGATCAGACAAGATCCGGAGTGATAGATGAGTGGATAGAGTGTCTTCGCAAAAAGAAACAGCCGGATCTTTCTTGCCATGAGGCATTGAGCGCTATGAAAGCCGTATTTGCGGCAAGTGAATCTTCTCAGAAGGGATGTACGGTGGAGATAAGATGAAAGGGAATAGGATGAAGAGGATCATTACTTTGGCTTCAGGGCAGTTCGGAGATATGACGCTTGAAAAGCTGTGCGCTATGGTAAGCAAAATGGGATACGAGGGGCTTGAATTGGCGACGCATGCGCATCTGGATGTATCAAGGGTCCTTGAAGACAGCAGATATTTGGATGGAATAAGAGAGACACTGGATACTTATGGTTTGGAATGTCAGGCAATCTCAGCGCATTTGGCAGGACAGTGCGTAGGAGACCGATGGGAGCCGCGGTTAGATAATTTTGCACCGCGCCAATATGCAGGGAACCCGGATAAGATCCGCAGCTGGGCGGTTGAGGAGATGAAAAGGACTGCTTATGCGGCTCAGAAGATGGGGATAAAGACCGTGACAGGTTTCATGGGTTCACCGATATGGGCATACTGGTATTCCTTTCCCCAGACGACAGAAGAGATGATCCGGGAGGGATTCGAAGAGATCCGACGGTTATGGACGCCGATTTTTGATGTGTTTGACGAATGCGGGGTAAAATTTGCGTTAGAAGTGCATCCGACGGAGATCGCGTTTGATTATTATTCTACAAAAAGATTGTTGGAAACATTTGAATACCGTGGGACTCTTGGGATTAATTTTGATCCCAGCCATCTTGTATGGCAGGGGATCAATGAATTGATATTTCTACATGAGCTTTCCAGTCGGATCTACCATGTGCACATGAAAGACGTGAGAGTCAGCCGGGACGGTAAAGCGGGGCTTTTAGGTTCTCATCTGGAGTTCGGAGATACAAGGCGGGGATGGAATTTCGTCTCGATCGGGCATGGGGACGTGGATTTTGACGGCATGATCCGGGAACTGAACGCGATGGGGTATGAAGGCCCATTGTCCGTAGAATGGGAGGATTCGGGTATGGACAGGGAGTTTGGAGCGAAAGAGGCTCTTGAGTATGTCCGGAAGATGAATTTTACTCCGTCTGGGGTGGCGTTTGACGCTGCATTAAATACGAAGTAGTGGAGGGAAGAACATGTTTCAGTATAGTATGACACAATGGATTCTTGGGAATGAAGCGGTTGAGAACAGCTTCAAACGGTTAGAAAAATATGGGTATGACGGGATCGAATTCGCGGCGGAGCCTTATACGCTGGATGTGGAAGAGATGCTTTGCCTGATGAAAAAGTATGGCATGAGATGTACTTCGCTCTGCGGAATATTTTCAGAAGAAAGGGATCTGAGCGCGTCTGATAAAGAGACGGCAGAGAAGGCGGTCCGGTATCTGTGCGACAGCATAGACTGGGCGGCGAAAGCCGGCGCCTCTTGTCTTATTGTCGTACCTTCGCCGGTGGGAAGGACTGCGCCAGTGCAAGGCGTTTCATATCAGCAGGCATGGGAGAATGCGGTGAAGAACATACGCAGCGCAGCTGATCATGCAAGAGAGCAGGGGATCGTATTGGTCATTGAGGCTATCAACCGATATGAGACGTATCTTGTCAATACGATTGCGAAGGCGATCCGGTTTGTGAAAGAGATTGATCATCCGGCGGTCGGAATGATGGCGGATCTGTTTCATATGAGCCTGGAAGAAAATAATATCGGACAAAGTCTTCGCATGATGTCTCCCTGGCTTAAGCATGTGCATATTGCCGATAACACAAGAGAAGCAGCGGGGATGGGGAATACGGATTTTAAGGAAGTCTTGAGGATCTTGAAGGAGACAGGGTATGAGGGCGTGCTTACGATGGAGTTCATGCCCCGGGTTGCGAATCCATATGAGATCGGCGATATGGATACGCAAAGCAGGCAGATGGATCATTATGCGAAACAATCCATTGAGTATATGAAGGCTATGGAGCATAGCTTGTTATCGTGATCGTATCCTTAGAGTATGTATCTCGAAGCCTCCGCAAGCCTCTCATAGAATTCCTGATAGAAGTCTCCTTCTGCATCATAGGGTTTCAGGTAGAATTGTTTTAGCAGATACATACTAAGCTTTTGAATATTTTCTCCATGCTCAAAATCCATGGCATATTCCTGGAGCGGTTTCAGATAATAGTGCCAGTCGGTGATGAATTGCTCATAGCGCTTAAGATCAGGCGTATCGATCCATTTGCGTATCTTGACCTTACTCTTACCCGGTGCAGGGCATTCATGGATCTGGAGAAAATATTTGAAGGAGTGGTTCTCATAGAACCTGCCCAGAGGAAAGATGCGGCAGATACCGGGGCGTATGGAGTGGATGGAACACCGCCCTCCGCGAAGAAAGGTACATGCATCTTCCTCTGCGGTCATCCGCAGGTTGGGAAGGATAATACCGTCCACAACGTTCAATTCAAGGCAGGTGTTCAGCAATTCTTCGAAGGATTTCCGAAGCCCCGCGCAGAGCCGGTGGGCGTCGAAGGGGTCTAACAGGATGGAATTCCCCATGCCCCGGCAGCAGGAGGAACAGCCTTTGCAGCCATTGCAATCCGTCTTTGCCATATCGTTGCTTCCATATAATTTTCCGTCTGATACTTGATCCAAGTCAATATCCCGTAACATATCGTTTCTCCTGACTCTTGCATACTGCGCGGCTGGGCAGTATACTTAGTGTAATAAATACATTCTTTGTGGTATGAAAAGAATTATAAGGCAGGATTACACAAAATGTAAATAGAAAGGGATCGAATTTATGAAATTTTTTCATCTGTCTGATCTGCATATTGGAAAGCAGCTTCATCATTACAGTCTGAAGGAGGAGCAGGAGGCGGTTCTTGGAGAGATCCTCACCTATGCCGAGACCATTCGTCCGGATGCCGTTGTGATCGCGGGGGATATCTATGACCGGTCGGTGCCGTCTGCGGAAGCGGTTGCGGTCTTCGACTGGTTTCTTACAGGGCTGTCCAAGATCAGTCCGGCAATTCCGATACTGATCATCAGCGGGAATCATGATTCCGGGGAGAGGCTTGAGTATGCGGCGGAGATCTTAAAGATGCATCACATCTATCTGGCGGGGAGTGCGCCGCGGGATAAGTCAGAGAGTGTGCGAAAGGTAACGCTTACGGATACTTACGGCGAGGTTGACTTCTATCTGCTGCCTTTCATGAAGCCTTCTTATGTGCGGAATGTCTTTGAAGAAGAGGCGCCGGAGACATATACGGAGGCGGTCAGAAGAATGCTCGAACGAGAAGCGGTGGATTACCGGGATCGAAGGAACGTGCTGGTTTCCCACCAATTTTATACGGGAACGAAAGGAGAAGCAGGCAGTCCTTCCACCTGTGATTCGGAAGTTATCTCCGTAGGGGGGATCGAGAATGTGGATGTCAGCTGTGTGGAGGATTTTGATTATGTGGCGTTAGGGCATCTGCATGGACCGCAGAATGTCGTCAGTCCGCATATCCGCTACTGCGGTACGCTTCTGAAGTATTCGGTCAGTGAATCCGGGCATGAGAAGACATTGACCGTAGTGACACTTGGGGATAAAGGGGAGGAGCCGCTGATCGAGCTTATGCCGCTGCATCCGCTTCGGGATGTGAAGAAGAAGACGGGGAAGCTTATGGAGATCATCGAACAGGCGCAAGAAGACGAGAGAGGCGATTATATCAGCGTGACTTTGACGGACGAGGTGGATCCCTACAAGCCCAAGGAGCAGCTTGAGAAGGTGTTCGACCATATTCTGGAAGTGTGTGTGGATAATAAGCGGACCAGAACGAAGCTGTCCGAGTTGGATGAAGAGTTGATCATGAAGGATCCGATGGAGAATTTTGCGGATTTCTATCAGGAGATGCAGGGCAGAGCGCTGCAGGAAGAGGAATATCAGATGATGTACCAGATATTTGAACAGGTTAAGGAGGGATAAGAAGTGAAGCCAGTCAGATTGATCATGTCGGCGTTTGGTTCATATGCCAGGAAGACGGAGATTGATTTTACAGATGTACGGCACGGTCTGTTCCTGATCACAGGAGACACGGGGGCGGGGAAGACGACGGTATTTGACGCGATCACATATGCCCTCTACGACCAGTCGAGCGGCGGGAAGCGGGACGGGAATATGATGAGAAGCCAGTATGCGTCGGAAGAGACAGATACATATGTAGAGTATACCTTCTCCTATCGCAATGAGGTGTACACGGTGCGCAGGAATCCGGAATACATGCGGCTTGGGAAACGTAAGCTTGCAGACGGTTCTCCAAGATATGTGAAAGAGTCCCCGAAGGTAGAGCTGATCCTTCCGGACGGAAGTACGTACCGTGGGAAGAAGCGGGAGACGGATCAGAAGATCGTGGAGATCATGGGGATGGATGCGGATCAGTTTACCCAGATCGCCATGATCGCCCAGGGGGATTTCCTGAAATTACTCCATGCGGAATCGAAGGAGCGCAAGCGGATCTTCTCGCGGATCTTCCGGACCAGGCTGTATTACCAGGTACAGGAAGAGCTGAAGCGGCGTGCAGGGATACTCTACGGGCAGTTAGAGGACAACCTGAAAGCAGCAAGGCAGGAGATGGAGCGGGTGGAATTTGCAGCGCCATCCGATACTTCTTCCTTCTCGGTTCATGCACGATCTGCTTTATTAGAATGGAAGAAATTAAAAGACTATGCATTGATCCCCTACGAAGATGCGATCGGGACATTGCAAGAGATCCTGGATGCGGGAAGTATCCTGGAAAAGGAGAAGAAAAAGACAGTCGAAACTATACAAAAGAGCCTGGATGAGCTGAACGGAAGGAAGAAAGAGGGGGAGACACTGAATCGGCTGTTCGATGCGTTTGCCCAGATCGAGAGCAGAGAGGAAGAACTTGCCCGGATGCAGGAAGAGTGTAAGAAGTGGGAAGAAAGGCTTTGGACCGCGCAGAAGGCGGAGAAGGTCCAGATACAGGAAGGCAGGTTTATAAGGAGCAGGGAGGCGGCGGATAAGACCAGGAAGGAGATAGAAGAAGCGGTCAGAGGTTTGGAGATCCTGGGCATCCGGGTCCAGGAAGAGAAAGAAAGGAAACTGCGGCAGGAAGAGGAGCTTACGAAACAGGAGAAGTCTTGTAATGCCGAACTGGTAAGGATAGAAGACGCGCTGCCTCTGTATGAACAGCTTGATCAGTTAAGAGACCGGTATGTGAAGGAACAGAAGGTGCAGAAGAAGAGGCAGAGGGAACAGGAGAAGCAGAAAAAGGCGTTGGATGAACGGACGAAGCAAAGAGAAGATGCAAGAAGGATCCAGGAAGAATATGCATTGAGTCCGGGGAAGATCGCCGGGCTGTCGCTTAAAGTGGAACAGCAGGCGGCAAGGAGCCGGGAGCTTAAGAAGTTAGAAGAACAGTGGGAGAAGCTTGCCGAAGAAGAGAAGGAATGTAATGTGAGAAAGCTGCAGGCGAAGAAGGATCAGAAAGCGTATCTGGCTGCATTTCAGACGTATGAGGAGCGGTATCATGCATTTTTGGCGGAGCAGGCGGGGATTCTGGCAAAAGAGCTGACACCTGGAAACCCGTGTCCGGTATGCGGTTCCTGTGAACATCCGGATATCCGTAAGCTGACGGAAGGGGCGCCGACTCAGCAGGAGGTAGAACATGCGAAGAAGAAGAGAGACCAGGCGGAGGGAAGAAGAGAGCAGTCCGCGGCGCTGCTAAGGGAGCAGGCAGTCCGGTGTGAGACCGGGAGAGAAGCATTTGCAAGAGAATATGAAAGAGTGATGTCTTCCGGAATATCATATGAAGGCGGAGAAGAGATCAAGAGAGCCATCCGGGAAACCGCCGAAGAGAATGCGCATGCTGCCAAGAAGGCACAGGCTGAGCTTGCGAAGGCAGAGAAGGAGGCGGAACAGTTCAGGCATGCCGCCGAGACGGAGCAGAGGATCAAGGAAGAGATCGGTACGCTGGAACATTCCTATGAGCAGGCAAGGACAGAATATCAAGAGCATCTGGTAGAAGAGAAACGGCTGGAATCCGAGATCCGGATGAAGGAAGAGAAGCTTTGGCTGTCCTCAGAGGAACAGGCGAAGAAGCGTATGGAGGAATTAAAGGAGACGCTTGGGGAGGCGAAGGCAGCGTATGCACAGGCGCAGCAGAGGGAGCGTCAGGCGATCGAAGAACTTCGGAAGCTGGAAGGCAGGAAAAGCAGCAGCGAAGAGGCGTTGGCACAGCAGGAGGCGGAATCCGAAATCTGCCGCAGGGATTATGAGAGATCATTGGCAGACCAGGGGTTTGCCGACGAGGCTGCATATCTCGCCGGAAGATTATCCGCCGACGACAGTTCAGAGCTTGACAGAAAGATCAAAGAGTTTCACTCACAGGTGAATGAAGTGTCCGGCAGGAAGCAGTCGTTAAAAGAGCAGTTGGAGGGAAAGGAAAGAGCCGACCTGGTTAAGCTTGGAGAAAGGCTTAAGGAAGTAACGAAAGAACAGAAGCAGGAACAGGAGGCGTATGTCCGTCTGTACAGCGCCAACCAGAAGAACCGGGAAGTAAGAAGCAGGCTGAAGCATTTTCTGGAGCAGGACGGGAATCTTAAGAAGCAGTATGAGATGGTGGGTAACTTGAGCAAAACCGCCAACGGGAACTTAAGCGGGACGGTGAAGCTGGATTTTGAGACCTATGTTCAGAGGCAGTATTTCAAGCAGATCATCCGTGCGGCAAATAAGAGGTTGGTACGGATGGCATCCGGTGAATTTATCCTGCAATGCCGGGACGTGAAGAATCTTGCAAGCCAGGGACAGACGGGGCTGGATCTGGATATCTATCATATGGCAAGCGATTCTGTGCGGGATGTGAAGACGCTGTCGGGCGGCGAGTCCTTCATGGCTTCGCTCTCTATGGCGTTGGGACTGGCGGACATCGTCCAGAACACGGCGGGAGCCATCCGTCTGGATACCATGTTCGTGGATGAAGGGTTCGGTTCTCTGGATGATGCGGCAAGAGGACAGGCGATCCGGATACTGACAGACCTTGCCGATGAGAAGAGGCTTGTGGGGATCATTTCCCATGTAAATGAACTGAAGGAGCAGATAGACTGTAAGCTGATGATCACACGGACGGATCAGGGAAGTTCGGCGAAGTGGTCGTAAACGAAATATGAAGGATAGTGGTTTTTGGGTTGAAAATGATAATAAAACAAGATATAATTGACCAATATATGCAGATGTTAGAAAATTCCCGGTGTATAACGGGATAAATAAGGATAGAAAGGGTAAAAAGACATGAAATATGATTATCTGATCGTAGGAGCCGGTTTGTTCGGCGCCATCTTCGCCCATGAGGCAGGAAAGGCAGGAAAGCGTGTACTGGTCATCGACCGCAGAGACCATATCGGCGGCAACATTTACACAAAGGAAGTGGAAGGGATCCAGGTCCATGAGTACGGCGCGCATATCTTCCACACCTCTGACAAGGAAGTGTGGGATTATATACAGCAGTTCGCGGAATTTAACCGTTACACCAACAGCCCTGTGGCAAGATATAAGGATGAGTTGTATAATCTTCCCTTTAATATGAACACTTTCAGCAAGATGTGGGGCATTCAGACGCCGGAAGAAGCGCGTGAGATGATCAGCAGGCAGATTGAAGAAGCGGGCATCACGGATCCTGAGAATCTGGAAGAACAGGCAATCTCCCTGGTGGGAAGGGATATCTATGAGAAACTGATAAAGGGTTATACCGAGAAGCAGTGGGGCAAGCGGGCGACAGAGCTTCCGAGCTTCATCATCCGCCGTCTTCCGGTACGCTTCGTATATGACAATAACTATTTTAACGACAGATACCAGGGCATTCCCATCGGCGGTTACACACAGATCATCGAGAAGATGCTTGCGGGAACCGAGGTCCGGCTTAAGACCGATTTCTTCAAGGAGCGGGATGCGCTTAAGAGCCAGGCGGAGAAGATCGTGTTCACAGGAATGATAGACGCCTACTATGATTACTGCTACGGCGAACTGGAATACAGAAGCTTAAGATTCGAGACAGAGATCCTTGATGTGGAGAATTATCAGGGCAATGCGGTGGTGAACTATACGGAATATGAGATCCCGTACACAAGGATCATTGAGCATAAGCATTTTGAATACGGATGTCAGGGCGGATACGGCAATACGGCTGCCGCTCCCAATCCGAAGACTGTTGTCACAAGAGAATATCCCGCAGCCTGGGAAAAAGGCGCAGAACCCTATTATCCAATGAATGACGAGAAGAATAACGCTCTCTACGAGAAGTACCGTCTGCTTGCAGAGCAGGAGAAGGACGTGATCTTCGGCGGACGTCTGGGGATGTACCGGTATTATGACATGCATCAGGTCGTGGCAGAAGCGCTTAGATGTGCGGAAAAGCATTTATAATATAGTTTACTTTTGGATCATAAAGAGATACCCCTCCGGCGGGTTCGTCGGGAGGGGTATCTCTTTATGAGCATTCTTTATGACCGTTCTATGTCCTGTCCTCTATCTGTACAGGCTTATAGATCACACGCTCTTTTCACTGAAAAACACAGAATTCTTCTCGTATTTCGCCTCAAAAGTCGCCTGAATCGACAATTTCTTGAACTGTTTCATATCGACAGAGCTTACCATGACCGAAGTATGTGCCTGACATCCCCGGAGCTTTGGCAGTTGATCCAGCGCCAGCTGTGCGGCAGGATCCGTCGCGGCGCTGACAGAGAGGGCGATCAGAACCTCGTCTGTATGCAGCCTTGGGTTCTTGCTGCCCTGATACAGTGTCTTAAGCTTCTGGATCGGCTCGATGGCTTCCGGAGAAATGACATGGCGTTGGTGGTCAAGTCCGGCAAGCTCCTTCAATGCGTTCAGAAGAAGGGCGGCGGAAGCGCCCAGTAGATTCGAGGTCTTGCCCGTGATGATACGTCCGTCATGGAGCTGCAGCGCGGCGGCAGGTCCATTGGTCTCTTCGGCGCGCTTCTTTGCCGCGTCTACGACCGGACGGTCATGGACCGTAATCCCAGCCTGGTTCATGAGCATCTCGATCTTGACTACCTCAGAATCCGGGCAGGTGCCAAAAAGCAGTCTCTTCAAGGAGTCATAGTATCTGCGGATGATCTCCTGGCAGGAGACTTCCCGGCATACCTCGTCGTCACAGATACAGTTTCCCGCCATATTTACGCCCATATCGGTGGGAGACTTGTAAGGGCTCTCCCCATAGATCTGTTGGAACATCGCCTTAAGGACAGGGAAGATCTCCACATCCCGGTTATAATTCACGGTAGTCTCGCCATATGCTTCCAGGTGGAAGGGATCGATCATGTTGACATCGTTGAGATCTGCGGTGGCTGCCTCATAGGCAAGATTGACCGGATGCTTCAGCGGAATATTCCAGATCGGGAAGGTCTCGAACTTGGCATACCCTGCGGAGATTCCCCGCCGGTGTTCCTGATAGAGCTGTGACAGGCAGACTGCCATCTTGCCGCTTCCGGGACCGGGGGCTGTCACGACCGCCAGGGGACGTGAGGTCTCGATATAATCGTTCTTGCCGTATCCTTCGTCACTCACGATATAAGGAACATTGGAGGGATAGCCGGGGATCACATAATGCCTGTAGACCCGGATGCCAAGCTTCTCCAGGCGGCTCTTGAAGAGGCTTGCGCTCTCCTGCCCGCTGTATTTGGTGATCACGACGCTTCCCACATAGAGCCCCTGCTCCTGATAGGCTGCCATCAGCCGGAGTACGTCGGAATCATAGGTGATACCAAGGTCTCCGCGGATCTTATTCTTCTCAATATCTTCCGCGCAGATCGCAATGATGATCTCCGCCTGGTCGGACAATTGCTTGAGCATCCGCAGTTTACTGTCAGGCTGGAAGCCGGGAAGGACGCGGGAGGCGTGATAATCGTCGAATAATTTGCCGCCGAATTCCAGATATAATTTCTGGCCGAACTGTTCGATGCGCTCCCGGATATGTGCAGATTGTGTCTTGAGATATTTTTCATTGTCAAATCCTATTTTCATATGTTGTCTCCCTTATTTTATATTAATATTAAATATTGATCCCTGAATAACCACGACTAATCAAAGTATACTACAAAATATAGAATTTTTACAATCTTTTATCATGTTTTTATGATACTATTGTGCAGGCTTTTTCCGAATATCACGGAGAAGGTGCTTCCCCCGCCTTTTGTGTCTTCCACCTGCAGTTCGATTCCCTGGATTTCAGTAAGGGCGGCGGCGATCGACAGCCCGAGCCCGAAATGTTCTTTTCCGCTCCTGGAACTGTCGCCGCGGTAAAAGCGGTCGAAGATCCGGGATTTTTGTTCATCCGGGATTCCCGGACCGTGGTCGGTCACGCAGACAGTAAGGCGGTTCGGCGCCGTCTTTGCCTGCAGGATGATCTGACGTTTGTTCCCTGCGCAGACGCAGGCTTCTTCCTGGGCGTCCCCTTCGTCCGGAAGGGCATATGCAATGGCGTTCTCCAGCAATATGGTAAAGATCTGCAGGCACAGCTCCGGATCCGCCGATACCAGGGGAAGCGGTGCGTCCGGCAGCAGAAGGGACAGAGTCCCCCCTTTGGAAAATACGATCGGTTCATACATTTCCAACAGATTCAGCAGCAACTCATCCATCTCAAATTCCCGTTTTCTTATAGCCCATTCCTTGCGGTCTGCCGTGACCAGCAGCAGAAGATTCTTGATCAGGGAGCTTCCGCGGCGGCATTCCTTCCGGATCACAGACAGGCTGCGGCGACATTCCGAAGGGGAGGCGACTGCGGCGTCGGCGGATGTCTGGATGACGGCGAAGGGGGAACGCAGTTCATGGGAGACTGCGGCGACGAACTCTTGTTGTTTCAGATAAGTCTCTTCCAGCGGCTGCAGAGAACGGCTGACGAACCAACGTCCGGACAGGAAGAGCAGCAGGATGCCGCACAGGTCGATCAACAGATAGACACAGCCTGTTTCCAGAAGCTTCTTTTGGCTGTCGGTGATATCCTGGAGCAGGATCAGCTTCTTATAGCCGTAATCGGTTCGAAGGACCAGGACGTTGCCAAGATAGGCGTCTTTCTCGTCTCCCTTGATCTGAAATACGGAGGACTGCAGCAGATTCGAGGAAATGGGGTGGGAATCGCCGTAGATGTCCTCTTTCTTGGCGGCGTCTTCTGCGTAAGAGAGGAGGACATCGCGGCTGGTCCGGGGATTATAAGCGCCTGGGAAGAAAAAGGGAGTATCGTTTTCTTCTATATAGATAAGGAGACGGTTATTCTTCTCCATCTGTACCAGGAAAGAGTCGGCGAACCGGGAATCTGTCTGGAGCTGCGCCGTCAATGTGAAGAGGGATTCCTGGAAGGCGGATCGCTGCCGGTTCTCATGGGAAGAGACATAGAGTAAGAAGGCGGCGGACAGGACGAAGGTCAGGATGATCCCGGTGCTTAGAGTGTACAGGATGACGAATTTTCTCATTAGTTTAGGAAACATGATCTTCCTCCAGCCGGTATCCCATGCCGTGTACGGTCTGGATACATGCGCGGCTCTTTAAGGTCGACAGATGCTTTCTCAGGAAATAGATATAGGTATCCAGATTCCCGTCTTCCACGGTTCCGTCAGGTCCCCAGACTCTGGAGTAGATCTGTTCCCTTGTCAGAGTCTTGTCGGGGTTTCGCAGGAAGAACTCCATAAGAAGAGCCTTTCTCTTAGAGAGAAGCTGCTCGCTGTCCTGGCATGCCAGGATCCGTGTATCCGGATGAAACCGGATATCCAGATATGATAGGCAGGAATGGTCTGTGAAATCCTTCGGACGTCTGGATAATGCGCGGATACGTGCCAACAGCTCTTCGACGGCGTAGGGTTTTACCATATAATCGTCGGCTCCGCAGTCCAGTCCCTTGATCCGGTCGTCCAGCGAACCAAGGGCTGTGGTCAGGATAACGGGAGCATTAATGTGGTTCTGACGGATAGAACGTAAGATGGACAATCCGTCGATCTCCGGCAGCATGCGGTCTAAGAGGATCAGATCATAAGCGCCGGATAAGGCGTGATAGAGCGCTTCGCTTCCGGTGTGGCAGCAGTCTGCCGTATGATTTCTGGATATAAGCTGTGATCGCAGGGCATCGCATAATTCCCGGTCGTCTTCAATGATCAGAATGTGCATGGTCTATATGAAACCTCCTTTTCTTGTTTCGGTCATAGTATTTTCAGATACATTTTAGTATATCAAAAATCCTCAAAGAAATCTTTAAAAATTCCTGACGAATTTCAAAGTTTTTTTGAGATAAAATGTGTATAGTATCAAGTATCATCGTAAGAAGGGAGACGGATATAGATGAAACGATCGAATGATACAAAGCAGAGCAGATATAGGAAGCCGGTAAAATGTCCGGCTTTGATCCTCCTGTCGGCAGCGCTTGCGGCAGGGACGCTGGCAGGCTGCGGCAAAGGAGAGAGCGGTAATGAAGATTCTTTAAAGGGGCGTTATATAGAGGAAGATCTTGAGCTTCCGGTACAGGAAGGGGAAGCGGTCTTAAATATAGCGAAGTCAGAAGACGGGAATCTGTTGTTGTATTCACAGACGGAAGAAGCGCAGGTATTCCGGTATGAGTACGAGGACGGAGAGTGGGAACAGACCTCTCTTGACTGGATCAGCCAGCTCTTTGAAGGAAGAGACGTCTACCTCCAGGAGATATGGGAGTCCGCGGACGGAGTACAGGTGGCGGCAGGTATGGGGGGAAATATGGACGCGCACATTGCAAGAAGCATGGACGGGCAGACCGGGGAAGAGTTGGAGATCCCTTACCTGAAGCAGGAAGGAGAGTTCGGGTATCCTGCGGTCACCAATCTGCAGATCGACGGCGAAGGGAATTACTGGATGACCGACTTCTATCAGGCGAAGGCTATGGTGGTGAACCCGGATACTTTGGAGATCACCCGGGAATTCAGTACGGCAAGAGGATTTTCCAATATACAGAGAATCATTGTCGGCGCTTCCAACGGAGATATGGCGCTGAATTCGGAAGAGGGCGTTTTTACGATCTATGGCTCGGATCTGAAAGAAAAGGGAACCTTCAAGATCGATCAGGAGAAGATGCCCTGGGTGTGTAATGTGGAAGAGAATTGGTATCTGCTTACAGAAGAGGGGATCACACGCCTGAAGCCGGGAAATGAGACCAGAGAGGTGATCGTGGACGGAAGCATGGGAAAGATGGGGTCGTCATTGAATTACGCGGCAGGCTTTATCGCAGGGCAGAAGGAGGATTTCTATGCGCTCTATCGTCAGGAGAAAGCGGATGCATGCAGCCTGGTCCATTACACGTATGATACGGAAGCGCATGCCGCGCCGGAGCATACACTGAGGGTATTCGGGCTTTCGGATCACACGACGGTTCAGGACGCGATCCTTAGCTTTCAGAAATCACATCCTGACGTGAAGGTAGAATTTGAGACATCGGAAAAGGAAGACGGGATCACGATGGATGATATCCGCACGCTGAATACGGAGCTGCTTGGCGGAAATGGGGCAGACGTCCTCCTGCTTGACGGACTGCCGGCGGAAACCTATATTGAGAAAGGGCTTCTGTCCGATCTGACAGGAGTTACGGATGAACTTCTGTCACAGGAGACCTATCTGGAATCCATCCTGAAAAATGTGGCGCAGAAGGACGGGAAGATCTATGGTCTGCCGGTAAGATTCAGTGTGCCGATCATTTTCGGAGACGAGAGTGCAAAAGAAGCGATCCTCTCTCTGGATAAGCTGATCGCCTATGTGGACGCACATCCGGACAAGAGTATTCTGGGTATTGCAGAGAGGGATTACATCCGGGATTTCTTGTTCCAGATGTACCAGGATGAGATCATCGGGGCGGATGGAAGAGTGGATCAGGAGAGGCTTGCGGCGCTGCTTGAGACGGAGGTTAAGCTTGCCGCCGTTGCAAGATCGGAAGTATTTGAAGACGCCAAAGTGGGTGAAACGGGAATGAATACGATGACAAAGCTCTTTCGGCAGGGAATGTTCAGCAACGCAGGAAGCGGCGCGATCTTGAATCATCCCGACAGCATTTCCACGGATCGGATCGTCGGTGTGACCAATATGATGATTCCATATACGATCATGCGGCAGCTAAAGCTGACGCCGGATACGGTGAAGGAATTCTATGTACCGTCAGGGATCGTAGGGATCAATAAGAATACGCAGCAGAAAGAACTGGCGGAAGAATTCGTGAAATACCTGTTCTCCCCCGAGATACAGGAGAAACAGTTAGACGACGGGCTGCCGGTGCTTGAGATGGCGTTGGATCGGCTTAAGGATGAAGTAGAGACAGAATATGCACAGTCCTATACTATGACGTCCGCCTGGAATATCGAGGGAGAAGAGCCGATCGAGATAGAGGCGGGCTACCCTACGGCAAAAGAGGTAGAAGACCTGATCTCAAAATGCCATACGCTCAGCGTGCCTGCGGTACAGGACTGTGTGATCTGGAATATTTATCAGACAGAGGCGGACGCGTGCCTGGGAGGAAGTACGGATGCAAAGACGGCGGCGAAGAATATCGCGCAGAAAGTGGATATGTATCTTGCCGAGTAAGAGAAGGATACAGATGCAGGGGTATCTGTTCCTGCTTCCAAGCCTTATAGGAACGGGAGGATTCGTTCTGATCCCGTTCCTGGATGTCGTGAGGAGATCCTTTCTGCAGGCGGTGGGAAATGGTTTCGTAGGATTGGAGAATTACCGCATGGTGCTTGGAAACAGCGCCTTTCGGCTTGCGGTGGGGAATACGGCAAGATTTATGCTGATCTGTCTTCCGCTTCTGATGCTCCTGTCTTTGTTCCTGGCGGTTCTGGTAAGGGAAGCGACAAGATTTCAGAGATGGGTGAAGACAGGAGCTCTGCTTCCGATGGCAATCCCGGCTGCTTCCGTCGTAGTATTTTTCCGGCTGGTCTTTGATGAGAAGGGGTGGCTTGGGAGGCTTGCCGAAGCGGCAGGGATGGAAGGACAGGATTGGCTTGCGTCGGACTCGGCTTTCTGGATATTGATCGTCTGTTATATCTGGAAGAATCTTGGCTATGACATGATACTCTGGCTTGCAGGGCTTGGGGTGATCCCAAAAGAGCAGTACGAGGCGGCGAGGGTACAGGGGGCGGGGGAATGGGCGTGCTTCTGGTATATCACGGCGCCGCAGTTAAAGGAAACGGCGTTTGTGACAGGATTGCTGTCGTTTGTCAATGCATTTCGAGTGTTCCGTGAGGCTTACCTGCTGGCGGGCGACTATCCGCATGAGAGCATCTATATGCTGCAGCATCTGTTCAATAACTGGTTTGTGAACCTGGATATCCAGAAAATGACGGCTGCTGCGGTAATGCTGGTTGTGCTTGCCGGCGGGATATTGGAGATAGAAGAATGGTGGAACAGACGGCAGACAGAATAAGGATCAAAGGAAGAGGGGACCGGGTATGAAAAGGCAAAGGAGCAGGGGCTTTCGGCAATGGCTGATCAGAGGGATCTTGTTAGTGGTATTCATAATTATGGCAGTGCCTTTGTTTGTGCTGCTTGTTCATTCGCTGATGGGCAGACAGGAGCTGTTAGAGACATGCGGGGCGGTCCTGGCAGATTATGGGGGATATGCCAAAGTGCGTATCTTCCCGACCTATCCGACTTTGCGGGCTTATGTAAGGCTTCTGTTGGATTCGCCGGAATATTTTACGGCATTCTGGAATTCTATGATCCAGACGGTCGGCGTGCTGCTCGGGCAGCTTCTGACGGCAGTGCCTGCGGCGTGGGCGTTTGCACAGTTTCGTTTTCCAGGGAAGCGGGGGCTTTGGTTTGTGTATATGCTCCTGATGGTCTTACCTTTCCAGGTTACGATGGTTTCCGGTTATCTGGTCCTTAATACGGTCAATCTGATGGATACCCGGGCGGCGGTGATCCTGCCGGGGATCTTTTCCACACTGCCGGTATTTATCCTGCGAAAGACATTTGCAGGAATCCCCGGGGAAATCTTAGAAGCGGCGCAGATGGACGGCGCGGGAAGCCTCTGCACGTTCTTTGTCATCGGGATCCCGCTTGGGATGCCGGGGATGTTCTCGGTGCTGATCTTAAGTTTTCTGGAATACTGGAATACCATTGAACAGCCCATGACTTATCTGAAAACGAAGAGTTTATTGCCGCTGTCCCTGTATCTGCCGCAGATGGCAGATACAGATATGGCGACGGCATTCGCGGCGTCTATCGTGACGCTGCTTCCGGCAATCCTGCTCTTTTTTGGCGGACAGGATAATCTGGAACAGGGGATTGCGGCATCCGGAGAGATCAACGCGGATGAATGGTTTGTAAGGAGGCATGGAAGCAATGGAACGGAATAGAAGATGGATGCTGCGTGCCTTGGGCGGCTTTCTGGCGGTCATGGTGTTGGGCACCGTGATCTCCCGGGCTGCCGCGTCGGCATTGGTGGCGCAGGTGGAGACGAAGAAAGCATGCCGAGGAAGATTATCGTACTCTTACGAAGGTGACGGGACGGTGATCCCGGTTCAGGAGAACAGGATCTTCCTCTGGCAGGATCAGCAGGTGGAGTGGGTTGCGAAGCAGGGAAGTACGGTCAGGGAAGGAGAATGTCTTGTACAATTCCGTATGGAATATCTAAGCCAGTCGATCGAGAAAAAACAGGCAGAACTGACACAGTTAGAGCTGCAGGTATCTCAGCAGCAGATCTCGGCAAGAGAGCAGGCAAGGGTTCCCGCAGCCGCAGGCGCCGGCAAGGCGCTTTCGCAGGCGCAGCAGCAATTAGAAGCGGCGCGGCAGAAAGAGGCACAGGCACAGGCAGCTTACGAACAATTCCTCTGGTCATATCCTCTGGGAGAGAGCAAGATGAAGAGAGAGGGGATCACGGCAGAGGGTAAAGAAGAGGATGCAAAGGAAGACGGCAGCGTGGCAGGAACCGGAAGCGATGCAGATACATGGCAGGTGAGAAAGCAGGAGTTAGAAGTGGCGCTGCGGGAAGCGCAGGCGGACGTAGAATCAGCCGGTCAGGCAGTGCTGCAGGCACAAGATGGGTATGAGCTTGCAAGACAAGAAGACGCGGCGTCACAGCTCAACGCGGCAAATGCATCGGAGGCGGCGCGGCTTGGCGCAGAGGCGTCCAAAGTACAGGCAGAGTACACGCAAAAGGAGTTGGAAAGGCTTCAGTCGTATCAGGAAGAAGGCGGAAGGATCTGTGCAGAGCAGGACTGCACGGTGTTACAGACGGGAGTTCAGGAGGGTGCGATAACAAGCGGCACAGAAGTGCTTGTAACAGGCAGCGGCGGATTCCGTCTAAAAGGCAAAGTAAAAGCAGCGGATCGGGAAAAATTCAAGACAGGCGATGAGGCAGAAGTCCGGCTTGGCTCCGGGAAAAAGAAAACCGTGAAGATCGAATCCATAGGAATGGATGTAGAAGGCGAAGACGAAAGCGGCGGGGAATCCTCTAAGGCACAGGCTTTCTGGACTGCGCCGCTGCCGGAGCATACAAAAGCCAGTAACGGAGACAGCTTTACCTGGAGTATGGAGACGGCGTCAGACAAAGAATATGAACAGATCATCCCCCTGTGCGCGCTCAGAGAAGATCAAAATGAGAGTTACTGCCTGATCCTTGCAGAAGAAGAGCAGATGCTTGGAACGATACAGACAGCGAAGAAGGTTCCGGTCACGGTACTGGAAAAGGATGGAAAAAGCGCGGCTGTCACTTCGGCGCTGACCTTAGAAGACCAGGTGATCACTGCGTCGGAGAAATATGTGACGGAAGGCGACCGGGTGCGCCTGAAGGAATAAAAGGTGATGGAATTTGAAGAAAATATGGACGAATCGGCGAGGCTTCCTGGCGGCAGGCTTTGTGCTCCTGTATCTGGCGGTGAATATCTGGATCCTGTATAGGCTGTCCTGCCTGAAAGAATATGCGGATATCATCGCCATATCCTTTCCGGAAGGAAGTATTACGGAATCTGCGTTTGACCAGTGGAGGGAGAATGCGGACAGCAAGGCGTACGTACAGGCGGCGGTATGGAGATCAGCAGGAGGATCAAAGATCAGATCGGAGAATACCGGGCGCAGCCAGGAGATATCCTGTTACCGGATGAAAGGGCAGCCGGAGGCGGTCTGGGGGAAGGAACTGGCAGAAGGGAGATATTTTACAGAAGGGGAAGAACAGGTGTGCCTGTTGGACCAGTATACGGCGAGGCAGTTATTTGGATCAGAGAAGGCGGCGGGGCTAAAGGTTCGGGCAGACGAAAACGTCTTTCGGATCGTGGGAGTCTTGAAGGGAGACGACAAGATCTGCGTGGTTCCGGCGAAAGGGGACGAGGTGTTTGACGCGGCGGCAGTACGGAAGGGAGAGAAAAACCAATCCTCTGATCAGGCGTTTAGCATGTTGGAGACGGCATTCGGAGCCCCGGGGAGCCAGAAGATCGACGGACAGTTCTATTATGCGGCGGCGGGCACGCTGTATGTGGGAATTACTTCGCTGACAGTTTTATGGGGAAGCATGTTGCTGCTCCGAAAGAAAAGAATCTTCGGACTGGCAGCGGCAAAGGGAGTTCCGATCAGGATCATCGGACTGGCAGCGGCGGCAGGAGTCCTGATCCTGGGAATGCGGATCGTGGATCCGGGCAGCGATTATCTTCCTACGTACTGGTCTGATTTTGACTTTTTTGTCCGGCTGTTTGGGGATAGGTCAGATCAGGTCAAAAGTCTGTCCGCACATCAGGAGTTCTCCGTGTGGGCGGGGATCATCGGAAACTGGAGGCAGGCGGCAGAGGCAGAATGGCTGGCGGCAATACTTGCCCTGTCCGGACTGCTGCAGTCCGGAAGTAAAATGCAAAATGGGAGGGATCGGGAGGATTCAATTGTAAAAATTTCATAAAAAGCATAAAATAAACTTGATGTAATGGTAAAAAAATCGGTCTGCTGTAATGTTTGTATTGATTTCCGGTCAGGGTGTACTTATAATGGAAGAGAAGTACAGGAGGAAGAAGATGGATAACCAGAATAGCAATCAGAACAATAATAATCCGAATAACAAGAATCCGAAGAACAATAGAAATAATAAGCAGGGGATTTCTTTTATCATATTAGTGACATTGATTACGACGGTCATGGTTATGGCTTTGTTCCAGTTCCAGGGAACAGGAAGTGATAATGAGATCAGTTATGATGAATTCCTTGAGATGGTAGACGACGGCAAGGTGGAAGAAGTGGTCATCCAAAGCGGCAGGATCGTTATAACGGAGAAGAAGGAGAAAGACCAGAAGATAGCGAAAGAATATTATACAGGCGTGGTACGTGACGATTCGCTTGCGGAGAGGCTTGAGAAAGCAAAGGTGAAGTTCAGCCAGCAGATCCCGGACACGACGTCTGCGATCATCGCGCAGACATTGTTCTCGCTGATCCCGGTGGTGATCCTGGTGGGCGTGTTTGTCTGGATGACAAGGAAGATGTCCAAGGGCGGCGGTATGATGGGAATCGGCAAGAGCAACGCCAAGATGTACGTTGAGAAGCAGACAGGCGTGACATTTAAGGATGTTGCGGGACAGGATGAGGCGAAGGAGTCCTTGCAGGAGGTGGTTGATTTCCTGCACAATCCGGGGAAATATACCAGCGTCGGCGCGAAGCTCCCGAAGGGCGCGCTTCTTGTGGGACCTCCGGGAACCGGAAAGACGCTGCTTGCCAAGGCGGTAGCCGGAGAAGCGAATGTGCCGTTCTTTTCCCTGAGCGGTTCCGCATTCGTGGAGATGTATGTAGGTGTGGGAGCTTCCAGGGTCCGCGATCTTTTCAAGCAGGCGCAGCAGATGGCGCCCTGTATCATCTTTATTGACGAGATCGATGCGATCGGTAAGAGCCGCGACAATCAGTTAGGAAGCAACGATGAGCGGGAACAGACGCTGAATCAGCTGCTTGCGGAGATGGACGGATTCGAGAGTAATAAGGGGCTTGTATTATTGGCGGCGACGAATCGTCCGGAGATCTTAGATCCGGCGCTTCTGCGTCCGGGACGGTTTGACCGCAGGATTGTTGTAGAGAAGCCGGATCTGAAGGGCAGGGTGGATGTTCTGAAGGTTCATTCCAAGGATGTCCGTATGGATGAGACGGTAGACCTGGAAGCGATCGCACTTGCAACAAGCGGCGCGGTGGGTTCGGATCTTGCCAATATGATCAATGAGGCGGCTATAACAGCCGTAAAGAACG
>OFGR01000569.1_pt1 | contig 36392 bp, 34 predicted proteins | sample 1521811 | NCBI WGS metagenome assembly OFGR01 (sample SAMEA3504098, study PRJEB24116) | mouse gut metagenome | biome: mouse gut; feature: mouse-associated habitat; material: faeces | place: Denmark | collected 2011
TGCATGTCCGCATTAGTTTGTATTATACTTATATCTAAATTCCAATACTCAAAATGATTTGGTAAATTTCCAGAAATAATATTTGACAAAATATGACAAAAGTGATAAGATATATTTGACTACAAAAATGTAGTCAAATATATCTTATATAATGCGAATCCATGGCAAGCAGAAGGTGTCAATGCGGATATATGATGCATAATATGCTTAAGCTATGGCTGTTATAAAATTATGGAAATAAAACACTGAGTAAAATAGGGGGAAAGACATGAAAAAAATTAGTATTATACCATTTTTAATAGTCATACTGCTATGTTCCTGCGCTTCAAATAAAGTAAATGATAATCTGGAATTTCCGAAGACAACATGGGATATGAGTAGGGATGAAGTCATGAAGGCATGGAATCTCACAGAAGAGGATCTGGTTGACTTCGAAAGGGAGGATGTAATATACATAAAGGGATATGAGCTATTTGGAGAGAAGACGGAATCCATCAATTTTCAATTCTATGATTTTGGAGATGAGGGGGCATATGAATTAGTCCAGGTGCTTGTCAGTTATCCCACGGATGCGGATATGGAACATGTGTCGGAGGAGATTCAGAAAGTATATGGTAAACCTGATCCAGATATGAACTTTTATTATCTTTATTCAGCTTTAGAAAGTTTATCGGCTTATGAGACAAAAGAACCTGGAAGCGTGACGAATTGGGGAACTGGAAGTATAGGGGATCTGATTCCAGTGGAAGAGCAGGAGTATTACAGAGAACAGTGGGAGTCTTATCAGAGTGGGTTAAACGAAGATAATTGGGAAGAATTTAAACAAAATTCCAGGCTTGAGAGAATCTCCTTGCTTACAGACAACGGATGGAACCGTGTGGAATTCAATGCTGCGAATCAAATGATATATGAAACAATAAAAAATACTTTACATGATTAATTCTTAATGCATAGTTCTGGTGACTGACCTGAAAAAATATTAATTAATGATTGTTATAGTAATAGTATAAATAAAAATTGAAGCGTCAAAGCTGCGGGCTAGAAATTAAGTGTTTACATCATTACAGAAGGAATGATATACTTTTATTGAGCGTAGACTGAAATCGGATATTGTCAATCTAAATGCAGGAAACTGCTCTGGCATAGATGATTTGTATGCTCAAAATTTTACAGCAATGAGGAACAGAGAATGGATTTAAGTATCATAATTCCTGCCTGTAATGTGCAAAATTATATTGCAGCATGTCTTAGAAGTGTCACAAGATGCCCAAAAGATACACTCGCTATGGAATGTATTGTAGTGAGTTATGGCAGCAAGGACGAAACTGCTGCAATTGTAAATCGATATATGCAAAGAGACCACCGCATCAAGCTTGTCACAAGGGAAAGCGACGGACTTTCTGCTGCAAAAAACACAGGTATTGAGGAATCAAAAGGACGATATATCATGTTCCTTGCAGCAGAGGACAGATTTTGTGAGGATGCATGGGAACAGATTGAAGCGGCGATACAGGAAGAGTACGCCGATTTTGTCGCGTTTAGTTATATTTCAGGATATGAAAATGGAAAGCTTAAGGCAAAGATGCTTCCAATATCTGAAGTGGTGTCCTCTGATATGCAGGAAGCCAGACGGCTGATGTATGCAGACTGTGTATTTTATGCCTGCTGGGGGAAACTTTTTCGAAGTGATATTGTAAAACTGAATCATATTACATTCCAGACAGAACATCTGGAGTGGGATTTTTTGTTTGTGGCAGAGTATTTTAGTTATTGTGCTAGTTTTGTGATGTCAAAGGCAATGATACTCTATCATCTGCAAAGGGAGGGCGCCGCGATATCGGAGAATGGCGTTCAAAATGGACTTGCCTTTATCAAAACGATATATGAATACAATGTAGATACAATCAGACATTTTGAGGATGCAAATCTGAAAAAGAATATGCAAGTTTATCATTTGTCAGTATTTGTTGAATTTTTAAGTCTGTTTACAAAAGAGTTTCAGGGAAAAAAGGAACCGTTAGAGGAGATTTACAAAAAAGTGTTTCAGAATGAAACAGTCAAAAAACTTTTGAATGATATCAGTGAAGATTCTTTGAGTTCGTGGAAAATGAAACGTCTGTACAAACTATTCATGTGTGGGGATGTGAAAAAAATATTGTGTAATATGAGAAAATTTCGTACCAAAGCGTATCATATCAAATATGTCATACAGCAGGCAGTCTGGATGGGGATGTTTTTATTTTGCACAGCGCTTATGTTGAGCGGCTGCGCAAAAAAGGAAGAAAACACAAATTTGCAAGAGGGCATGGAATTTGTGGAGCAGTACGATTTTGAGAGCGCGATGGAGAGTTTTGACAAAGCGCTTTTGAATGGTGAGGATTTGGAGCTATGCTATCGGGGACAAGGGCTTGCTTATATGGGGCTTGGCAATTATGCGGAGGCAGAGACATCATTACTAAAAGCATTGGAGAGTGCGGGAAGCAGCCTTACAGATTTGGAGTACGATATCAACTATTATCTTGCGTCTGCGTATATGAAACAGGGAAAATACGCACAGGCAGAGGAGATCTATTCAGCGATAACCTCGCTCAAGAAAAAAGAAAAGGATGCCTATTATCTGCGTGGCTGCGCCAGACTGCACCAGAACCGCTATGAGGACGCTGTTTTGGATTTTGAGAAAGCGTTTGCGCTAGATCCCAATAATCTGCAGCTTGTGACAGATGCATATGTGGAGATGAAAGAAGCTGGGTTTGGAGAACAAGGCAAAACATATTTGCAGGAATTTATGCAGAAAAAGGACAAGAACCTCAAAGAGGGAGAAAAGGGTGTTATGTACTATTATCTTGAAGACTATGAAAATGCCCGAATTTACCTTGATGCCTTTATCAATGGCAATGACCCAAAGCTTTCAATGATTTTAGGACAAACGTATGAGAAGCTTGGCAACTTGAACTATGCAGCAGGAGTATATCAGACATATTTGGATAAAAATGATCCAGATGCTGCCCTGTATAATAGTCTTGGTATCTGTTTGATGAACCAGCAGAAATACGACGAGGCAATCAAGGCTTTTGAGAGCGGAGTTGCGATGGGGGATTCCGATTATCTACAAGAACTGAATTTTAATTTGATTGTTGCCAATGAATATATTGGAAACTTTTCACAAGCAAAAACAATGATACAGGAATATCTTCAGACCTATCCTGACGACGCTAAAGCAAAGAAAGAAAACGATTTTTTGAAAACTAGATAACACTAGATATTGTATTTTTGAAATAAGGAACACACCATATTGCGTTATGTTCGATTGACTTACGTTTTTTTGTCTGTTATCATTGATTCAATGATAACATGGAAGGGGTAAGGTAAATGCTGAATCAGAAACAGATGGAAGAAGCAAAATCGACAATGCTTGACTACAAAGAAGTGGTAGACAAATATGTAAAGGTGGAGGATTGGAGAGTCAAAGAAAATTCTACGGTCACATATTCGGTTGGAGGGCTGATCTTGTCAAATTCCGGCGCAGTCACTGCAAATTACTGGCTGTCTGAACTATACGATGAGGAGATTGCAGATGCGCACAGAAATGCAGATATTCATATTCATGATCTTTGTATGCTTACAGGATATTGTGCAGGCTGGTCGCTAAAACAGCTTATTCAGGAGGGGCTTGGTGGAATTACAGGCAAGATTACTTCGGCGCCAGCAAAACATTTGTCAGTGCTTTGTAATCAAATGGTTAATTTTCTAGGTATTATGCAGAATGAGTGGGCAGGTGCACAGGCGTTTTCGTCGTTTGATACCTATCTTGCACCTTTTGTAAAGGTGGATAATCTTTCTTACCAGGAAGTGAAGAAATGTATTGAAGCATTTATCTATGGCGTAAATACCCCAAGCCGATGGGGGACGCAAGCGCCGTTTAGCAATATTACACTTGACTGGACTGTACCAGAAGACCTTGCAAATCTTCCAGCCATAGTCGGTGGCAAAGAACAGGATTTTTGCTACAAGGACTGCAAGGCAGAAATGGATATGGTAAACAAGGCTTTTATTGAGATAATGATAGAAGGGGATGCCAACGGCAGAGGATTTCAGTATCCAATACCAACTTATTCCATAACACGTGATTTTGACTGGTCAGAAAGTGAAAATAATAAACTGTTGTTCGAGATGACGGCAAAATACGGAACACCATATTTTTCAAACTATATTAATTCCGATATGGAGCCGTCCGATGTCCGCAGCATGTGCTGCAGGCTGCGTCTTGACTTGAGAGAGCTTCGCAAAAAAACAGGCGGTTTCTTTGGATCTGGGGAAAGCACAGGAAGTATTGGCGTTGTTACAATTAATATGCCGCGAATAGCCTATCTTGCACAGGACGAGGCGGATTTTTATAGGCGCCTTGATGCAATGATGGATCTGAGTGCACGATCACTCAAGATAAAAAGAACGGTAATATCAAAGCTTCTGGAGGATGGATTATATCCTTATACTAAGCGGTATCTTGGAAAGTTTGACAGCCATTTTTCGACAATCGGATTGATTGGAATGAATGAGGCTGGGCTAAATGCGAAATGGCTCAGGGCGGACCTTTCACAGGGCAAGACACAAAAGTTTACCAAAGAGGTGCTTGTCCACATGAGAGAGCGCTTGTCTGATTATCAGGAGCAGTATGGTGATTTATATAATCTTGAGGCAACCCCTGCGGAGAGCACGACTTACAGACTGGCAAAGCACGACAAAGAAAAATGGAGTGATATTATTACAGCAGGGCATGAGGGAGACAAACCATATTATACCAATTCTTCTCATTTGCCGGTGGATTATACAACAGATATTTTTGATGCGCTGGATATTCAGGATGAGCTGCAGACGCTTTATACATCTGGAACAGTATTCCACGCATTTTTGGGCGAGAAGCTTCCGGATTGGAAAGCGGCAGCCAATCTGGTTCGCACAATAGCAGAAAATTATAAGCTGCCATATTATACAATGTCACCGACCTACTCGATTTGCAAAGAACATGGGTATCTTGTGGGAGAACAGAAAATATGCCCGAAATGTGGGAATGTGACAGAGGTATACAGCCGTATCACAGGGTATTACCGGCCGGTGCAGAATTGGAATGACGGGAAGCTTCAGGAGTATGCAAACCGGACAGAGTACAAGATGGGAAATACAGTATACACAACCGGCAAAAAGTTAAAAAACGCTGATACAAAGTCCGTTCCAATTGCTGGACGTGCCAAAAATATCTATTTATTTACGACCAAAACCTGTCCAAACTGCAGACTGGCGAAGGAGTATCTTAAGAATGTAGATTATACTATTGTAGATGCGGAAGAAAATATGGATCTTGCAGTCCAGTATGGAGTGATGCAGGCTCCGACGCTGGTGATTGTATCAGGACAGTCAGAACAAAAGTATGTGAATGTATCAAATATAAGAAAGTACGCAGAGTTTTTAAACTCTGGGAACATTGCGTGGGGGCAAATATCATGATTGACAAACTAATAGAAAAAATACAAAAAACAGGGGCGCCAATTGTTGTAGGACTTGATCCTATGATGAAATTTGTGCCAGAACATATCAAGAAAGCAGCTTTTGAAGAAAAGGGAGAAACACTGGAAGGCGCAGCGGAAGCGATCTGGTTATACAATCGGGAAATAATTGATAAGACGTATGATTTGATTCCGGCTGTGAAGCCACAGATTGCAATGTATGAACAGTTTGGGATACCAGGACTGACTGTATTTAAAAAGACAATAGACTATTGCAAGGAGAAAGACTTGGTTGTGATAGGCGATGTTAAGCGTGGGGACATAGGTTCGACTTCACTTGCATATGCAGCAGCGCATTTGGGAAAAGTGCAGGTTGGCAACAGTATGTGTGCAGGATTTGATGAAGATTTTGCGACGGTCAATCCCTATCTTGGCTCAGATGGCGTACAGCCATTTATCGATGTATGCAAGGAAGAGAAAAAAGGAATATTTGTGCTTGTAAAGACGTCCAATCCAAGCAGCGGGGAATTTCAGGACCGCTTAATCAAAGAAGGAATTTCGGCTGGAACATCTGCAGATGCAGGCGGGATAGCTTTTGCAGACAGGCCGCTTTATGAAATTGTAGGTGAGAAAGTTGCAGCTTGGGGCGATCAGCTTATGGGTAGCAAGGGCTATAGTTCTGTAGGGGCAGTAGTGGGCGCTACATATCCTGAACAGGGCAAAGTACTGCGAAAAATGATGCCAAAATCATTTATTCTGGTGCCGGGTTATGGTGCGCAGGGCGCTTCCGGAAAAGATTTGGTTCATTTCTTCGACGATAATCGGCTTGGGGCGATTGTGAATTCTTCACGGGGAATTATTGCAGCGTATCAAAATGATAAATATAGCCAATTTGGCGCTCTTAACTTTGCGGACGCCTCTAGGCAGGCAGTGATTGATATGATTACAGATATTGATCAGGCGCTTACAAACATTGGTCGGTAATTGGGTATGGCGAAACGGTTATCATTTAAAATCGAAATCTGCATGTGCAGCGGAATGGAGGTTTGTTATGGAAAATGATGAAAAGATGATTGATGAGATTTTGAGGCATTTGGATAACGAACTAGAGCTTGGAGCAGCCAGAATGAGTGTGACGTTTGACGACCAGGCTGAAGATGCAAAGTCTGTATCACATAAGTGTTGTATTAGCTATGGCAGACCAGCAACAGAGACAGTAGGGCTGTTGGATATGTATACAGATATCAGTGCCGGGGAACCGGACAGAACACACAACATTTCATGAGATGATGCGTGAATTGGGCAGGGAAGAACTTTCCCTGCTTGATTTGTTTTTGCATAAAAAGATCTATGCAAGAAACAAAAAGTAACAGTTGAATCTCCTTCATAAATATGGTAAAATTGGGAAAAGTTAGATAGTACGGGGAACAGCGTTCATAAAAGAGGGTTCATAATGTTTCGATAGAAAGGGTTTAGCAACCTGTTAAGAAGGAGAAAACAAGCATATGGAACAATACAAAACAGACTTTATAGAATTTATGGTTGACAGTGATGTGCTGAAATTTGGTGAATTTACATTAAAAAGCGGCAGAAAATCACCATTTTTTATGAATGCAGGGGCATATATTACTGGTTCACAGCTCAGAAGGCTTGGGGAATACTATGCAAGAGCGATTAATGATAATTATGGGACAGACTTTGATGTGCTTTTTGGGCCAGCATATAAAGGAATTCCACTTGCAGTAGCAACAACAATGGCATTTAGTGAACTGTACGGCAAAGAAATCCGATACTGTTCCAACAGAAAAGAAATAAAAGATCATGGAGATGCAGGAATTCTTTTGGGAAGTGGTTTAAATGACGGAGACAGGGTAGTAATTATTGAAGATGTCACAACTTCCGGCAAATCTATTGAGGAGACATTTCCGATTCTCAAGGAGCAGGCAAATGTGGATGTGGTAGGGCTGATAATCAGTTTGAATCGTCAGGAACGCGGCAAAATACAAAAGAACGCACTGGCAGAGCTGCGCGAAGTTTATGGAATAGAGACCGCAGCAATTGTTACAATGGAAGAGGTCATTGAACATCTGTACAATAAAAAATATAATGGCAGAGTATTGATTGATGACCAAATGAAAAGTGCGATGGATTTATATTACGCACAGTATGGTGCAAAATAAATAGAAAAATGCCTGAAGGGGAGAATTTGTATGGATGAGAGAATATATAAAATTATGAGTCGTTCGGGGGCACTTAACATTGTGATTGGAGTGATTTCTATTGTGGCAGGTCTGACAAGCGGAGTACTGCTTTTGATTAGCGGAGGGAAACTCTTAGCCGGCAAATCAAAAATATTGTTTTAGCTGGGTGGGCATTTCATACGGAATGCCCATTTTCACATGCACAGAGGTACATAAAGGCGGCTGTGCTTTATGCGAGAGTTGGGAAGATAATCATTCGTTATTTGATTGTTTGGATAAAATAAAAAGGATTGAGGGATATGCTTCGAATTTTTGGCAAAGCAGGGTATATTTTTACAGACAAGAAGAATCCTAAGTGGGGAATTATGTCATTCATTCTAGGACTGACAGCAACCATTTCCATATGTCTTGCAGTTCATTTCACCTTTTTAAAAAAGGGAGAGGCAAGTATGCAGTATGGAGCGGTGGTGCTTTTGGCGGCGATATATGCTGTCATTGGTCTGGTAATTGGGATACGTTCTCTGATGCAAAAGGATATTTTTCGGTTTTTTCCGATCGTTGGAATTATATTAAATTCACTTGCAATTGGTGCGAGTGGTATTATTTTATATTTAGGAGTGATTTAGAGATGGAAATTTTAACAGAACGGTATGAACTTTCCTGTGGCAGAATTAGAGAAATTGCAGCAATGCAGGATGTTGCGCAGGAATATCAGGAGTATTTTCGCAAAACAGCAGGTTTTATTTTGCAAGTGGCAGAGGTTTATCAAAATCTGGGTAAAACAACCGATATCAATGCGTTAAGAGCAGAAAATAAAGCATTGTATGAGGATATTTTGGGCGAGAATTATAAGGTGAGCTATGCCAATCCTGTTTATGCGTGCGAAAAACTGGGACAGGCATATGGACCATTGCTTTCCTTTTTATATACGGAACTTAGAGAATTGATTCCATGTGCATTTGAAAAAAGAGCAGAAGATATCGTTATCCGCATGGAGTTGTTTGTGGAAATCTATAATATGTTTGCCTATGCACAATCGGAAGAGACAGCGCCAGCACCAGAGGAACTTAAGGAGACACTCTACTGGTTTGTCAGTGATTATTCAGAAACTGCTTTTGCATGGAGAGTATGCACGCAGGTGGACCCAGATTGTGATTTTGCTACAAAAATTGTTATGGAAAGCGACTTGGAGAATTTATGTTATCTCTATAAATATGGAGAGTTTGTATCACCTGAGATAGAACAAATGGCACAGTATTTAAATTCTCTTTCCATGGAGCGAATCCAGATGATAGCAGATACGTATACAGAAGGATATCGCATTGGGTTTGTGAAAGGGAATAAAGATTTGAGCAAAAAAGGGACGGTTGATATTCGATATATGCTCGGATTTGAGCGGATTATCAGGGCGGCTGTTCATAATTTTGAAAAGATGGGATTGAAGCCTACTATTTATAGGGCAAGTAATAGTATTTTCCACAAAAAAGGCGTCAATAAAGTGGGATATTTCGGTGCGGATGCCAACAAGCAGTTTTTGTATGACCATAAAGATGATATCGCGCTGTTTTTGGATAAAAAACTGGTCAATAGAAGACTGGAAGTATTGAAGCTTGCCTATGAATCAGTAAAGGATAAGGCGTTGAAATATGCAGGTCCTGCTGTGATGGAAGTGTTTGGAGAGGTTCCATTTGCGCCAGCTTCCAAAAAAGAAGCAGCCAGCCTAAGCGCAGCACAACAGAAACTGTCTGCCGAATATGCAGGCGCTGCTGCTGATATTACAAATCAATATATCATTGGCGAGGAGAGAAGTTTTACAATTATTGCATTTCCGGTGCCGGATATTGGAGCCGATTTTGAGGAAATCTTTGATGAGACAGTGAAGTTAAATACACTGGATTACCAAACATATGAGCAGATACAGGCTGCAATTATCAGTACGCTGGATAAGGCTTCCTATGTGGAAATAAAAGGGATGAATGGCAATCAGACCAATCTTTGCGTTGCATTGTATCCGCTTGCAAATCCTGAGAAAGAGACCATATTTGAAAACTGTGTTGCAGATGTCAATATTCCAGTTGGAGAGGTCTTTACTTCGCCGGTTCTTGAAGGAACAAATGGGAAACTGCATGTCAGCCGCGTATTTTTGAATGAGCTTGAGTACCATAATCTTGAGATAGATTTTAAAGATGGTATGATAACAGAGTATACTTGTACGAATTTTGATAATGAAGAAGAAAATAAGGCGTATATTAAAGAAAATGTGCTGTATAATCATGACACGCTTCCAATGGGAGAATTTGCCATCGGAACAAATACCACTGCGTATATGACTGCAAAGAAATATGATATTGGTAGCAGATTTCCGATATTGATTGCAGAAAAGACAGGGCCACACTTTGCTGTGGGTGATACCTGTTATTCAAGAAGTGAGGATGTAAAAGTATATAATGAAGATGGAAAGGAAATTGTTGCAAGAGACAATTCTATTTCTATTCTGCGAAAGACGGACTCTGCAAAAGCATATTTTGCATGCCATACAGATATTACCATTCCATATGATGAATTGGGGTCCATTATTGCCTATGATAAGAATCATAATGCGTATCCAATTATTGAAAAGGGAAGATTTGTACTAGAAGGCACAGAAAAACTGAATATTCCCTTTGATAAGGATATAAAAAATGCGTAATTTTTATGGTTTTAAGTTGACGTGTAAAGGTATTATTTGTAAACTATAAGATGTGAAGAAAACGGTTTTGATTTGTGAGTGAAACAAGAAAGGGGTTATTATGGCACAGGTTGGTATTGTTATGGGTTCTGATTCAGATATGCCTGTGATGGCAAAAGCAGCAGATATCTTGGAGGAGCTTGGAATTTCTTATGAAATGACCATTATTTCAGCACACAGAGAACCTGATGTATTTTTCGAATATGCTAAGAGCGCAGAGCAAAAAGGTTTTAAAGTGATTATTGCAGGGGCGGGGATGGCGGCACATTTGCCAGGAATGTGTGCGGCTATTTTTCCGATGCCTGTGATTGGCATTCCAATGCATACGACATCATTGGGCGGTCGGGATTCTCTTTATTCGATTGTGCAGATGCCTGCTGGAATTCCAGTGGCGACGGTGGCGATTAATGGTGGTGCAAACGCTGGACTTTTGGCAGCAAAGATACTTGCGACATCAGACAACGAACTGCTTGAAAAACTCAAAGCGTATTCATCAAAGCTCAAAGAACAGGTAATGGCAAAAGATGCAAAGCTGAAGGAAATCGGATATCAGGAATATCTGAAGAAATAGGAGAAAAAAGCGTTTGTTGATAAAGATACGTTTTACAGGAGTTCGGTTGAAAATCATGCGAAGGATTCGTGTGACAGAGATTTTGAGTGTATATGATAATATAGATGGAGGAGATTATGGATTATAAAAACGCAGGTGTTGATATTGAAGCGGGATATCAGTCAGTGGAGCTTATGAAGAAATATGTGAAAGATACCATGCGTCCAGAAGTCTTGGGAGGAATCGGCGGGTTTTCTGGTGCTTTTTCTATGGAGAAAATCAAAGAGATGGAAAAACCTACGCTTGTGTCAGGAACGGACGGAGTTGGTACTAAGATTAAGCTGGCATTTTTGCTGGACAAGCACGATACGATAGGAATTGACTGTGTAGCGATGTGTGTCAATGATATAGCATGTGCAGGTGGGGAACCTTTGTTTTTCCTTGATTATATAGCATGTGGAAAAAATGAGCCGGAAAAGATTGCGCAGATTGTGAAAGGTGTAGCAGAGGGGTGCAAGCAGTGTGGTGCAGCACTGATTGGTGGCGAGACAGCCGAACATCCAGGACTGATGCCAGAGGAAGAATATGATCTTGCAGGGTTTGCAGTCGGGGTGGTAGACGAGAAGGATTTGATAACAGGCGCCGAACTAAAAGCTGGAGATGTTCTTGTGGGAATTGCTTCAAGCGGCGTACACAGCAACGGTTTTTCACTGGTTAGAAAAGTGTTTGAAATGACAAAAGAGAGTCTGGATACATATTATGATGAGCTTGGGAAGACACTCGGCGAAACACTGCTAGAGCCGACAATTATCTATGTCAATGCGCTCAAAAGTATTCAGAATGCAGGTATCCGGATAAAAGCGTGCAGCCATATTACAGGCGGTGGTTTTTATGAGAATGTTCCAAGAATGCTCCATGATAAGGTACATGCAGTTATCAAAAAAGATAGCTATGCGGTTCCGCCAGTTTTTCAGCTATTGCAGAAAAAAGGCTGCATTGATGAACATGTGATGTACAACACATACAATATGGGAATTGGTATGATAGTTGCCGTAGATTCGTCCGATGTCGAAAAAACGATGGAGGCAGTCAAAGCAGTAGGGGAAACCTGTTATGTGATTGGTGAAATTAAGGACGGCGAAAAAGGAGTAACGTTATGTTAAAAGTATGTGTATGCATATCTGGAGGCGGAACGAATCTGCAAGCGATAATGGATGCGATAGATGCACAAACGATTACCAATACAGAAATTGTAAAAGTTATCAGCAACAACAAAAATGCCTATGCGTTAGAACGTGCTCGAAAGAAAGGACTTGACGCGGTGGCAGTATCGCCGAAGGACTATGAAAACAGAGAAAAGTTTCACGAAGCATTTTTGGCATGTGTCGATTCAGCACAACCTGATTTGGTGGTGCTTGCTGGTTTTTTGGTGATTCTACCGCCGTTGATGATAAAAAAATATGCAGGGCGGATTATTAATATTCATCCGTCGTTGATTCCATCTTTTTGCGGAAAAGGATTTTATGGACTCAAAGTGCATGAAGCGGCTTTGGCGCGCGGTGTAAAGGTAACAGGCGCTACCGTACATTTTGTTGACGAGGGAACAGATACAGGGCCAATTATCCTGCAAAAGGCAGTTGAGGTGTTGCCGGATGATACGCCAAAGATACTGCAACAGCGAGTGATGGAACAGGCTGAGTGGCAGATTTTGCCCAAGGCAATTAACATGATAGCAAACGGACAGATCATAAGCAGCATGGAGGAAAAAAATATATGAAGATTTTAATTGTTGGAAGCGGCGGGAGAGAACATGCGATTGCAATGTGCGCTGCTAAAAGTCCCAAGGCTGACAAAATCTACTGTGCGCCCGGAAATGCCGGAATAGGGCAGATTGCAGAATGTGTGCCAATTGGCGCCATGGAATTTGATAAATTGGCAGCGTTTGCAAAAGAAAAGGAAATTGACCTCACAATCATTGGCATGGATGATCCCTTAGTTGGGGGGATTGTTGATGTATTTGAAGCGGAGGGGCTTAGCGTATTTGGACCACGCAAAAATGCGGCAATCTTGGAAGGATCGAAAGTGTTTGCCAAGGATTTGATGAAAAAGTATCAAATACCAACAGCGGAATATGAGACATTTGATAATGCAGATGCTGCCTTAGCTTATTTGGAGACGGTGGACTTTCCGATTGTATTGAAAGCAGACGGCCTGGCGCTGGGAAAAGGTGTGTTAATCTGCAATACCCTGGAAGAGGCACAAAATGGGGTGCGGTCGATTATGTGTGACAAACAGTTTGGAGCTGCCGGCAACCAGATTGTCATAGAAGAATTTATGACAGGCCGTGAAGTTTCTGTGCTGTCTTATGTGGACGGGAAGACTATCAAAACAATGACAAGCGCACAGGATCATAAGCGTGCACAGGACGGGGATAAGGGGTTGAATACCGGCGGAATGGGAACTTTTTCACCAAGCCCATTTTATACAGAAGAAGTGGACGCATTTTGTCAAAAATATATTTATCAGGCTACGGTCGATGCTATGGCAGCAGAGGGCAGAGAATTTAAAGGGATTATCTTCTTTGGGCTGATGCTCACACCCAAGGGGCCAAGAGTGCTTGAGTATAATGCAAGGTTTGGCGATCCAGAGGCGCAAGTTGTGCTTCCACGTATGAAAAATGACATGATTGATGTCATGGAAGCGTGTATCGACCAAAAACTTGACAAAATAGACCTTGAGTTTGAGAAGAACGCGGCAGTTTGCGTTGTGCTTGCAAGTGACGGATATCCTGTGAAATATGAGAAAGGGTTTGAAATCAAAGGACTTGAGAACTTTGAGGACAAGGATGGATACTATTGTTTTCATGCAGGCACAAAGAGGAGTGAAGACGGTAGATTTGTCACCAACGGAGGCCGTGTGCTGGGAGTAACAGCCAAAGGCTCTGATCTGAAACAGGCGCGAAAAAATGCCTACGCTGCAGCAGAGTGGGTGGAATTTGAAAACAAATATATGCGTCATGACATTGGAAAGGCAATTGACGAGGCGCAGTAGAGATTCCGCAAAGCGGAATCATGGAGGATAGGTATGAAAAAACACAGAAGAAGCAATATAAAACATGCATTGGCGGCAGTCCTTTTTTTCGCAGTGCTAAGTTTGGGGCTGATATGTTTTGCAGATGCGAAAGGGACTGTGATAGTAAAAAGCGCAGTGATAAGGGCTTCGGCAGATCCCAACAGCGCGAAACTTGCAAGTGTGTTGCAGGGTGGAAATGTAGATATTATTGAAGAGACAACAGGGACAGATGGAAAGGCTTGGTATCATGTCTATGTAGATGCAGATACAAAGGGCTATATTCGAAAAGACCTTGTGAAGCTAAAAGATGGAGAAACCGTGAAGAAAACGCAGAGTGGCTCTGCTTCAACAACAACAGATTCCCCAACGACCACAGTCACAGCGGTAGATGCAAAAAAGGCATCTGTCATCAGCAACAGAACCAATATCAGACAAGGTGCGTCTACAGATCATAAGTCTGTGGCAACGGCAAACCGTGGGGCGGTTTTAACAATCACTGGTGAAGCAGCCGGTTCAGACGGAAAGAAATGGTATCAGGTATCACTTCCATATGGCGATAAGGAAGTGACAGGCTTTATTCGTTCGGATTTGGTGACATTTGATAATGTGCCAGCAGATGCAGCAACCTCAGAAATTACAGGAGAGGGAAGCGGCGGTGAAGAAGTGCCAGAAACACAGCCAGAAGAGACAACACCGCCAGAGCCGGAACCAGAACCAGAACCAGCCGAGCCAGCAGGAAATACACAAGTTTTGATTCCAATGAATGCGGATAAGGAACCAGCATATATCATGCCTGGATTCAAGGCATTTAATCTTACGTTGAATGAACAGAGTTTTAAGGCATACAAAAATGGTCAATTCTTCATCTACTATGCACAAAATCAAAATGGTGAGCAGGGTTGGTATTTATTTGATTCAGAATTAGGTACATATCAAAGATATGTTTATGAGGTGCCGGATGTGACAGTACCCGACAGCAGCCCATTGAGTTCAGCAGGATTGCTGCCTGTGATTGTTTTGGTTGCTATCGTGATTGTATTGATAGCAGTTGTCGGACTTCTGGCATTAAAGCTAAGAGGCCGCAGAGAGTATGATGATTTGGAAGAAGAGTATGATGATGAATCATATTCGGATGATGTAGAGGATATTGGGGAAGAGGAAGACGAAGAAGACAATGAGGAAGAAGTTCCTCGTCCGCCAATAAGACGCCCACAGCCAGTAAGGTCATCAAATAATGCAGGACCACAGCCAATGAGACGCCCGCAGCCGCAAGGCCAGGGAGCACCGCAAGGAAGGCCGCAGGGACCGCAGCCAGTGAGACGTCCGCAGCCGCAGGGTCAAAGTGTACCACAGACAAAATCACAGGGACCACAGCCGATAAGACGTCCGCAGCCGCAAGGTTCGGGTGCGCCATTGGGACATCCACAAGGGCAGCAGCCAATGAGACGCCCACAACCGCAAGGTCAGAGCGTTCCGCAGGGGGTGAGGCCATCAAGGCCAACTGTACAGGGACATCCACAGAGTGGGCGCCCACAGCCGCAGGGACATCCGCAAGGAAGACGTCCGCAGCCGCCAAATGACAGACCACAGCCACAAAAATCGAGCAAAGCAAGAGTCCCATCAGAACATGATGATGATATGGATTTCATGGATATTTAATTTGGAGAGAGCCACCTGAAACCAAATGACAGGTGGCTCCTTCCATTTTCCATCAAATAAATTTCGTATTGGAAAAGAAAAAATCAATAACTTCTCTTGTATACACAAAATTATTGTGCTACAATTTGTATAACAGCCGGTTAAAATAAAGGAGCGTGGGCATATATGTATATAGAGATTGATTTTAATAGTGAGGAAGCCCTTTATCTACAACTACGCAACCAAATTATCCTGGGGATAGCGACTTCTCAATTTCAGGAAGGGGATGCTCTTCCCTCTGTAAGGCAGCTTGCAGATACAATCGGCATCAACATGCATACAGTTAATAAAGCGTATTCTGTGTTGAAACAGGAAGGGTTTGTGAAGGTTGACAGAAGAAAAGGTGCAGTGATTTCCATTGATATAGACAAAATGCAGGCGATTGAGGATTTGAAGCGAGATATGCAGGTGCTTTTGGCAAAAAGTAGCTGTAAGCGGATAACCCGCAGTGAGGTACATGCACTGATTGATGAAATATATGAAGGCTATGAAAATGATTCAGATTAAGTAAAATATGGAGGCATAGGGAAAATGCAGCAGTTTACAGATAAAGCGAAGGTAGCTTTGCAAAAAGCAGCAAAGGCAGCCAGAGATCTGCATCAGAGTTATATAGGCAGCGAGCATATTCTTGTGGGACTTGTAAAAGAAAAAACAGGTGTTGCCGCAAGGGTGCTCGCAGATAATGGTGTAGATGAAGTGCAGCTTATCAGCATGATCAAAGAGCTGATTGCACCAGAAGGCAATATTGCGATGCTTGAGCGTGACGGATATTCTCCAAGGGCGACGAAAGTGCTTGAGGACAGCCATAAACTAGCAGAAAAATATAAAAGTCAACTTACGGGTACAGAGCATATTTTGCTTGCTATGATAAGAGAAGGCGAAAATGTAGGACTTCGACTGCTAAATACCATAGGAATTAATGTTCAGAAATTGTATATGGATACATTAATTGCAATGGGAGAGGATATCAACCAACATAAAGATGATCTTGGAAAAAGCAGGAACAAAAAGAAAAAAGATGGTGTGACACAGACATTAAACCAGTACAGCAGAGATTTGACCTATCTGGCAAAAGAAGGAAGATTAGACCCTGTGATAGGCAGAGAGACGGAGATTATGAGGGTGGTGCAGATTCTTTCAAGACGAACAAAAAATAATCCCTGTTTGATTGGAGAACCTGGTGTAGGAAAAACCGCTATAGCAGAAGGACTGGCACTGAGGATTGTAAGCGGAGAAGTGCCGGATACAGTAAAAAATAAGCGTGTTGTCACATTGGATCTTGCAGGAATGGTAGCAGGGTCAAAATACAGAGGAGAGTTTGAGGAACGGATCAAACGTGTCATTAAAGAGGTTATTGAGGCAGGAAATATTTATCTGTTTTTGGACGAAATCCATACGCTTATCGGAGCAGGCGGCGCAGAAGGGGCAATTGATGCTTCAAATATTCTCAAGCCCTCACTGTCAAGGGGCGAGATACAATTGATTGGCGCTACGACAATTGCAGAGTACCGAAAGTATATCGAAAAAGATGCAGCACTCGAACGGCGTTTCCAGCCAGTTATGGTTGAAGAGCCAAATGAAAGTGAAGCAGTTGAAATATTGAATGGCGTTGCTTATAAATATGAAGAGCATCATGCGGTAACGATTACACAGGAAGCAATAGAGGCGGCGGTAAAGCTTTCAGACAGATATATCAATGACCGAAATCTTCCTGATAAAGCAATTGATTTGATTGATGAGGCGTCAGCCGCCATAAGACTTAAAAATATGAATGTACCCGATACCTTCAAGGAGATGACCGATCAGATCAAGAAGTATGATGTACAGATAGAGCGCTCTATCAGAATGGAAGCATATACACAGGCGGCAGAGCTCCGCAAAGCGCAGGATGAACTGATCAAGAAATATGACAAGGCAGTGAGCAGATATGAAAAAAATCAGGCAGAAAAGAACCTTGTAGTGACAGAAAACGACATTGCAGAAGTCGTTGCAAACTGGACCAAAATTCCGGTAAAAAAACTGACACAAAAGGAAAGTGAGCGGCTTTTAAAGCTGGAGAGCATTCTTCATAAGCGGGTGATTGGGCAGGAGGAGGCTGTCACGGCTGTAGCGCAGACAATGAAACGCGGACGAGTGGGACTTCAGGACCCCAACAGGCCAATCGGTTCATTTTTGTTTCTTGGTCCGACAGGCGTGGGTAAGACAGAGCTTTCCAAAGCGCTTGCAGAGGCAATGTTTGGTTCTGAAAACGCACTGATTCGTGTTGATATGTCTGAGTATATGGAGTCGCATTCTGTTTCAAAAATGGTAGGTTCCCCTCCAGGATATGTCGGCTTTGAGGAAGGCGGACAGCTCAGTGAGAAGGTACGCAGAAATCCATATTCTGTGGTGCTGTTTGACGAGATTGAAAAAGCGCATCCCGATGTATTCAATATCCTTTTGCAGGTGCTTGATGATGGGCATATTACAGATTCAAAGGGCAGAAAAGTAAGTTTTAAAAACACAATTCTTATCATGACTTCCAATGCAGGAGCACAAAGAATTGTTGACCCTAAAAATCTTGGTTTTGCCACAACAAGAGACACCGACGCAGACTACAAAAAAATGAAATCAAGTGTGATGGAGGAAGTGAAGCGTCTGTTTAAACCAGAGTTTATCAATCGTATTGATGAAATTATGGTTTTCCATCCTCTGACCGATCAGGATATGAAGCAGATTGTCACATTGCTTTCAAAAAATCTTTGTGAGCGCTGCAAAACACAGATGGATATTGATATGACATTTACGAGTACACTAAAAGAGTATCTTGTCAAAAAGCATTCTGATCTGAAAATGGGTGCAAGGCCCCTCAAACGTGCAATTCAAAATGTGGTGGAAAATGAACTTGCGACCGCGATATTGGAGGGAAAAGTGAAGCGCGGCGATAGCGTGACTGCTGGGGTGAGAAATGACAAAGTTACCTTTACAGTAAAAGAACAAAAAGAAAATACATGAATAAAATAGTAATAAATTGTGGTAAAAGACAAAAATTTAGTTTATTATAGGTGTATGCACCAAAAAATATCAAAAAACTTGGTTAGTTTAGGAGGACAAATGAGATGGCAGTAGTTGAAGAATTACTACGTTCTGAAAGCAACGGAAATATTAGTTTTGGGAACCATGAGCTTGCGGCAAAGGCAAAACTTGAAGATTATGAACATGCCGGAGATCTGTACAAGGTAAAAACATTCCAGGCAATCACAAAGCTGGAAAAGAATGGATTGTTTTTGTATGAATCGGTTCCAGGAACTTCCGTTCATGACTTTTGCGAGAGCGAAAGTGGTATATCATTTGTAGTTGAAGGAAAACAGGATGCACAAATTATTGTAGGCGTAGAAGAAGACTCTGGATATGAGGTTTTCGTAGGCGGAGAAAGTGCAGGAATGATAAAAACGAACCTTTCCGGAAAGATAAATATTAGCGTGGAACTGGAAGGAAGCGGAGCAGTAGAAGTAAAGATTATAAAAAAATAGTTGACAGTGTGTTGAATTACCTCCTCTTTTGAGGAGGTATTCTTTTAGGGGTATGAAAATGGCAAAAAAGACAACAACAGTATTTTTTTGTCAGGAGTGTGGGCATGAGTCTTCTAAATGGATGGGGCAGTGTCCGGCCTGTCGAAAATGGAATACGTTTGTGGAAGAAAAAGTGAATGTAACAGCAAGTGGCATGGGCGGCACTGCAAAGACAGCAGCAATCAAAGAAGCCGCCAAGCCAGTTGGAATCAGTGCGATATCCATGCGGGAAGACGAACGTATGTGTACAGGTATTGCAGAGCTTGACAGAGTGCTTGGCGGTGGAATAATGCATGGTTCCCTGACCCTGGTAGGAGGTGATCCAGGAATTGGAAAATCTACATTGCTGCTGCAAGTGTGCCGGATGTTGTCCAATGCTGGCAGAAAAGTTCTATATATTTCTGGAGAAGAATCGCTCAAACAGATAAAATTGAGAGCGATGCGAATTGGCGAATTTCAAAAGGACATGCTGCTTTTGTGTGAAACGAATCTGGCGCTTGTAGAGGAGGCGATTCGTCATGCGCAGCCAGACGCAGTGATTATTGATTCTATCCAGACCATGTATCAGGAATCTGTCTCATCTGCACCAGGAAGTGTTTCGCAGGTCCGTGAGGCGACCAATATATTTTTGCAGCTTGCAAAGGGAATGGGCACATCTATTTTTATCGTAGGCCATGTGACAAAGGAAGGTACAGTAGCAGGACCAAGAGTACTAGAACATATGGTTGATACAGTGCTATATTTTGAAGGAGATCGATATGCGTCCTACAGAATACTTAGGGGCGTCAAGAACCGGTTTGGCTCCACCAATGAAATTGGTGTATTTGAGATGCGCAAAGAAGGGCTTGTAGAAGTGCAAAATCCATCAGAATATATGCTGAGCGGCAAACCAGTAGGCGCAAGCGGTTCGGTTGTAGTATGTTCTGTAGAAGGAACTCGGCCGATTTTGATAGAAATTCAGGCGCTTGTGTGCAGAACAAATTTTGGAATACCAAGGCGCCAGACAACAGGAACGGATTTTAACCGAGTAAATCTTTTGATGGCAGTGCTTGAAAAGCGGTTAGGGCTGCAAATAGGGGACTGCGATGCTTATGTGAATATTGCAGGAGGCATGAAAATCAATGAGCCAGCGATAGATTTGGGACTTATCATGGCGATTGTATCAAGTTTTAAAAATCGTGCGATAGATGAGAAGATGTTGGTCTTTGGAGAGGTTGGACTTAGTGGTGAAGTGCGTGCTGTAGCAATGGCGCAGCAGCGTCTGCAGGAAGCAAAAAAACTAGGCTATGAAACAGTTGTTATGCCTAGAGTGAATATTGAAGGGATGGATAAAATAAATGATATCAAAGTTATTGGCGTGGGTGGTATCAGTGAAGCAATTGATTTAATTTAGCGGAGGAAAGAAAATATGAGTACAATAAAAGAACTGATGGCATTTTTAGATAATAGTTTGACAAGCTATCATGCAATCAATCAGATGCGGGAAGAATTTGCAGCAGAGGATTTTTTGCAGCTTAGCGAGAGCAGAATATGGGAGATTGAAACAGGGAAATCATACTTTGTTATCCGAAATGATTCCTCTATGATAGCGTTTCGCATTCCAGCATGTGACAAAAGCGAAATCAAAGGATTTCATATTTATGCGGCACATTCTGATTCACCAGCCTTCAAAATTAAGGAAAATCCGGAGATGAATCAAGCAGAAGTCTATGTGGGCATCAACACAGAAAAGTATGGCGGGATGATTTTGTCAACATGGATGGACAGACCGCTTACCATAGCAGGAAGAGTATGTGTGGAGAACAATGGAAAAATATGTTCTTATCTGGTAACGCTAAAAGATAATATTTGTATGATACCAAATCTTGCAATTCATATGAATCGAGATATGAATAATGGGGTGGCACTCAATCCGCAAAAAGATATGATACCTCTTTTGATGATGGAAGAAGAGGGTGAAGATTCCAAGACAATCAAAGCAATGCTTGCAGAGGAACTTAGCAGGCAAACAGGCAAGAAATATGATGCACAAGATATTCTTGCTGCTGATTTGTTTGTGGAGAACAGCGAGAAGGCAGTGCTTGCAGGTGCCAAAGAGGAATTTATTATGTCTGCCCGATATGATGATTTGGCATGTGTTTATGCAGGAATGAAAGCAATGATTGAAACAGAATCAGACGCGTATATCAATGTGCTTGCAGTATTTGACAATGAAGAAGTGGGGAGTTTGACAAGACAGGGGGCCGACTCGTCGTTTTTGAGGGATACGCTGGATAATATTGCAGATGGACTTGGTATTTCCAGTACTGTGCTAAGGACCTTGAAGGCAGAGAGCTTTCTAATCAGTGCAGATAATGCACATGCATGTCATCCCAATCAGAGCCAAAAGGCAGACCCTGTTAACAAGCCGTATCTTAATAAAGGAATTGTGCTCAAATATCATGGTAGCCAGAAATATGCCACAGATGCATATTCCGCAGCATATGTTAAAAATTTATGCAATAAAAATCATATTCCATTGCAGATTTATACAAACCGTTCTGATATTGCAGGAGGTTCTACCCTTGGAAATATTGCAATGGCACAGGTATCCATTGCTGCGGCAGATATTGGGCTGCCGCAGCTTGCTATGCATTCTGCCTATGAGACAGCAGGCAGGGAGGATATAGAATATCTGATTTCTTTTGCAAAAGCTTATTTTGCTTGAATACAAATATACAAACAAAAGTTTGTAAAATTGAAATTTTTACTATTGGGAGCCTTCTTTTAACAAGACGTCTGTGGTGGTTGAAACATTCCAGGTATTTAGCGTGTTTGTGCGGCGATCAAATTCCATATCACCTTTGTGAAATGCAGAGATATTCGTGATAAATCCAAGGCGATCGCGCACAACCGCAATATCAACAGTGCCTTCTGGTTGAGACTGATATCTCCCAAGCATTTTATCAGAATAAGTCCGGACAGGCTCACCGTTGTACAACAGACGGTTCTTTTCTTTTTCTTGTGCCAACCCCCATGAAGCATATTCTTCAAAAAGTGTTTCTGGGTCTAAATTTAGGATAATATCCAATGTAAAAGCACTTTTTTCAACGCGGAATTCGTTGGAGAGTGCATTTTTAATTTGTTTTTCCAAAATTTCAGGGTCATTTGTAGTATCTGCGCGCATTGCGTCAAAAATAATCGTTTCCGCTCTTTTTCCGGCATTTTTCCCCAATGCAATATCTCTTGTCAGGTTTGCTTTGACACCCCACCTACAGGAAGCGGACCCGCAAAAAGCAGTCAGATAGTTTTCAAAAGGTGCTTGTCCGGCTGTTGCAGATGCAATAGATCCGCTTAGTACAAGGCAGACAGACAATATCAACACCAAAAAAGAAGCCTTTTTGTACTGCAGGATATTTTGAATACGCTTTTCGACTTCCGTTTTTGAAAAAGCACTGTAGAGTAATGAAGAACGATTTTGGCTAATTGCCATAGTCAGAAGGCTCATGGCATATTGTTTTTTTGCTTCTTCGTCGTGATAAAAGCGAAGGACAGCCTCATCACAGGCAGCTTCCAAATCTGCAGAAAGGCATTTTGCCATAATCCAGACCAAAGGGTTGAACCAGTTCAGACAAAGTGCAATCAGCATAACAAATTTGATGTAGTTGTCCTTGTGGCGAATATGCATCGTTTCATGACACAAAATATGCTGCAGCAGTTGTGTGTTATCAAAGCACATTCGTGTGGGAAGATAAATTTTGGGGTTCATAAGTCCGCATACAAGAGGAGAGGCAATCTCATCATTGGTAAAGACTAGGATATGTCCCATTCCAAGCTCCCGAAGAAACGTGTTGATTGTCTCATTATTTTCCACAAAAAGAGCATTTCGAAGTCTTTTTTGGCAGCGGTATTTTTGGAGGAATAAAGCAGATGCAGTAATAAAAATACCAGCAATATAAATAAAAGGAAGCAGCGTATAAAGTAATCTGGAAGGACTGTATGAAACACCTATTTCTGAAATCGTTTCTACAGCGTTTGTATCATAAGCCACTGCAATTTTTTCAGAATTTTTACCATATGAGGTTTCTACGACAAGATCAGTAGGAGTATCTTCACTGATAGCATTTTTTTCTACATTTTGATCATATGAGGTTCCTACGACAAGATCAGCAGGAGTATCTTCACTGACAGCATTTAATTCTGCTTCCATCAGCGAGAATTGGGGAACAGCAAGAATTGGAATCTTTAAGCTCAGAGGACTACTCAGAGAAAATGGAATCAACAAACGAAGAAGTATCGCTCCCCAAAGTAATGGAAATACAAATTTGGGCAGCTTATTTCTGAATAAACTTCGAAAAATGAGAACTATGAAAATTAAAATGCTTCCATACAGCATCATCAAAATTAGAGGCATATTAAATCTTAAGTGTAGCATATCAAATACCTGTCCTTTCTTATTAATATATTAGATTGCAGAAAACTGATCGGTCATAAGTGATTAGTGTGAGCGAATCATCTTGGCAATTCGTGCAGCCTCCTCCTCTGATATTCCCTGATTTTTGAGAAATGAGGAGAAAAAAAGTTCACTAGAACCACCATACATTTTATCAATCAGTTGCTCTGTCTCGCTCTGGGCTGCTTCGTCACGGCTTACAAGCGCTTTGCACAAAAATCCAGGTTCTTCCCGTTCCACAGCTCCTTTTTCAATACATTTTTTGATGACAGTATAGGTGGTATTTTTGTTCCAGCCAATACGTTTAGAAAGAATATCTACGATTTCGCGAGCAGATTTCTGTCCGTGTTCCCATAGAACTTCCATAACCTTTAGTTCAGAATCAAACAGTTTCATAAACAATAACTCCTTTCTAGACTATTGCGATAGTCTTATGTTAAAAATAGACTATCACAATAGTCTGGCGCTGTCAATCATATTTTTAAAATTTTAGCAGCGCATGATTTTTCTAATGTTATTGACTCATAGAGAGGATATTGTTATAATATCAATAATAGTTCAAACTTGAAGGGAGTATTTATATGAGTGTATTTAATGATGACCGTACCACCTTAAAACAAACTGCCGCTGCGCTTGATTCAGATCTTTCAAGTTCAGGATTTGATGCTATTCTTCAAAAAGCTTTTGAAGCAGGATTGAATCTTGACGAAATCTTATATATTGTTTATTCATATACAGATCGAACTGTTAGAAGATATAGGACACAGGATCAGCTAAAAAGAGCAGCGAATAAGGATAGATAATGTGTATCGCTCTATGGTTGAGCCAATTCCGATAAAATAATAATGCAAAAAAATAAAAAAGTGCTTGCATTTTTATATCAGTGTATGTTATACTAAGCTTTGTCAGTGAGCTGGAGATACATAAACTGATTAAAGGGGCATAGTTCAGCGGTAGAACAGCGGTCTCCAAAACCGTCAACGCGAGTTCGATTCTTGCTGCCCCTGCTTTTTATAAAATAGATGCTTATAAACCTTGAAATGATTGGGTTGTAGGTATCTTTTTTTATGCAGACGCCTAGAATTTTGCACTTGCTGCAAAGTTTGTGGAATAACGTTGAGATTGAGGTGCATCAAGATATCGCGAAGCGATTATGCATGGCTTGATGCCTGCAACGGGAAGCCGAAGGCTGAACTGTTACCAATTAATACATATATTGATTGACACGATTTTGACTGGGGCGTATAATTATAGTATCAGTGTGATTGCGCCAAAAAGCATTTTGGCATGAATGTGGAGGATAAAATGGCAGGATTTGACAAGAATGAGCTGTGGGCAAAAGTATTATCTTTGTATGATGATGCGAAGGAGAACAATTATGTTACAAAGCTTGACGAAGAGCAGATAAAAGAGTTGAAGCAAATATACATCAATTTGTACATATCTATAGAAAATATAGGGCATTATGATGATGCAGCGATTATGAAAAAGATGATGACTGCCATTGCATCGATTTACAGGATTGACAAAGATGACAGAGGAAATTCAGGTGAACTTGTTCAACTCGTAAATACGGTGAAATATGACGGCAGAAATATGTATATTCAGTTTGCAAAAATATCACCGGTGAAAATGAGACGATTCCAACTTGGAAAAAGCAGGCAGCAGATAGCAGAGAGAATGGGGTATGGAGTGCCTGCTGTTCGTAATTGTGAAGCGTCTTTTTGTGATCTGACCAGACAGCCTGAAAATTTGATACGAAAGCTTGCAGGAGCATTAGAATGTGAACCAGAAGCGCTGATGCAGTAATGAACAGGTTTATGATACATGAAAGATGGAGGGATATGCCGAATGGGAAACTATGTTTTTTCGGAATTGGAAATTGATGCGATTGGAGAGATATCAAATATATGCCTTGGAAATTCAGCATCGACTCTCAGCAAGTTGGTACATCATCCGGTAGATGTTACCCCACCAAAAGTTGAGATTGTAGAAAAAAGCGAATATACAAAGAAGGTTTCATCCAAGAAAGTTTTTGTGAAGGTCAATTATATTGAAGGGGTCATAGGGTGCAGTATATTGATGCTCGAAGAACAGGATGCGAAAGCGATAGCCGACTTGATGATGGGCGGCGACGGCGCAGGCGATTTTGCCAAAATGGAATTGGGAGAGCTTCATATTAGTGCAGTGTCAGAAGCAATGAATCAGATGATGGGAGCGGCGGCAACCTCTATGAGTGTTATGTTGGCAAGAAAAACAGATATTTCGACTCCAGAGACAAAGTTCATGGAAGATGGGCAGTATCTGGCATATGAATTCCCCAATGACGACAAGTTTGTAAAAGTAGGATTTATGATGAAGATAGGTGATATTATCAACAGTCCTGTAGTACAGCTCTATCCGCACGATCTTGGAAAAGCAATCAGTGATTTATTCCTTATCAAAAAGGCTAAAGAGAGGGAACAACAAGCATAATAATGTGTACCGAAAAGAAAAAGAAACGGATTACCAGAAAAGAAATTAAGAAAATATATGAAATCTCTTACAGCTTTGTGAGAAAAATAAAATATGACCACGTGTCCTCATTTGCAGGGCACGCGGCTTTGTTTTTATTAATGTCACTTTTTCCCATGGCTATGTTTTGCATCTCTATTTTTAGCTATCTGCCCATAGATACAGGCCGGTTTTCTCAGTATTTGCTGGAAGTGATTCCAGAGGGACTCATGCCTTTGTTAAATCAAATCCTTGCGGAAGCGCGTGCAGAGAGTACGACAATTATGAAGTCGTTTACAATGATTACAATGCTCTTTTGTGCATCTAAGGGGGTTTACGCTGTTATTATTGGAATGAATGCAGTATATGGCATCAGAGAGACAAGAGGAACAGTGCTTTTATATGCACTTGCTATCAGCTATGTTGTATTTTTCTTTGCTGCAATTGGGCTTATGATGGTGTTAATCGTTCTTGGAAACAATATTTTTAATTGGATTCTTGAATTTGTGCCTGGGCTTGTGGTATTTCGAAATGCATTTCGATATGGGAAATATGCCTGTATGCTTGTATTTTTATTGGTGTTTTTTCTTTTGATTTATATGAATGTCCCCAACCGAAGGTCAAAAATCCGGTATGAATTTCCAGGAGCATTGTTCTCCACAATTGTCTGGTTAGTGTTTTCATGGGCATTTTCATATTATATCAGCAATTTTGCCCAATATTCTGTTACATATGGAAGCCTTGCAACCATTGTTATTTTTATTTTGTGGCTGTATGGTACAATGAATATTGTATTTGTGGGGGCTGAAATCAATGTAGTTCTTCGCAAATTTGCGGAATATGGCTACAATTTTAAAAGAGCATATGAATATTATAAGGATAAATATCACGGAGATTTATTGAGACAAAGTGGCATTTCGATAAGGCTAAAAGCAAAAAGAAGAATAGAAAAGAATCAATTGGATAACAAAAACCACTGTGAATAGCAGTGGTTTTTGCTTCATATTATTCTGTTATTCTGATAACATAGTCGGAAGAAATGTATGCTTCTGTTTCCTCATATTGAATTTTAGTCCAGCCATTGTCCTGGATTTCCAAAATTTTGAAGGTGGTTCCACCTTCGACGGTATCAAGAACCTTGGCATCTGCGGATGCTGCATTGCGGATATTTACCCTGGTAGAAGTTTTGCCTTGCATATCATCAGACGGTATGGTGCCATCGATAGCAGAATCTACCACATCAACTGGCGCAGAGGCGGTCTCAGACTGCAAATCTTCAGCAATACCAGACATTTCCGTAATGACAGCCGTTTCCGTTTGCGGTTCACTGACAATAACATAACGTGGTCTTGTTGCGATACAAAATATGAGAAAACAAATGGAGACCGACATTAGTGCTATGACAGATATAAGGATTGTATTGATGGTTGATTTCTTCACAGCTCACCTCCATGTATTTCTATTAGAAGAATCAAAAAGTTAGTGTCATGCATCAATTGTGAACCTTGGAAGCACAAAGCAATACTTTTGAAATCAGGCGCGCTTTATAGTATATACTAAATTGGTAAAATTGGCAAGAAATCATGTTTTTGAAAAAGAATTATAATAAATTATTAATAATATTGTAATAAAAATGTAATTGACATTATATAATGTTTGTGATATGATATTTTTCGGTGATAATATTAAGCTGTCTTGGCGCAGTCGGTAGCGCGTCGCCTTGGTAAGGCGGAGGTCGGGGGTTCAAGTCCCCTAGACAGCTCTAAAATACGATTCATAAGCATAATAAAAACTCCTGTTTCGCGGGAGTTTTTATTATGCTTTAGTTATATTTTATTGTGTATCAGAAACTGGCGTGTCTGCGGGCGGCGGCGTTTGTGGTGTCTGCGGGTTTTGTGCAGCGGCCCGTTGCTGTAGCTCAAGCATCTGTAGCTGAATAACTTCCTGAGCATTTGGAGCAGCGAAGAATGTGCTGTTATGGGGACACAACTGCGTGTTATCGGTAGTAGGATTTTCTGGTGTGCCTATCAGTGCAGAAGCGAGATTGCCGTCCTGAAGCCGAGCAGGGATTTGCTCTGCAACAGATGCCTGTTTAAATGGGCATTCTTCAGACGCGTTCAACCCTGTATACAAACAAATATTAGAATAGCAGTGGACATCACAGTATTCTGTAGGCACAGTTCCTTCCGCAAAATATTCTGACTTTACACTTCCATCACATACCCCTGCAATAGGAAGTCTTCCGGATTTGGAACAAACAGTAGCTGTAACAATGCCGCTTGCCATAGGGAAGGACTTGTATTCAAGGTTCTCATGAATTTTGGACATAACAGCCTTCCACATTGTTTTGGAAAGATTTTTTTCCGCAGAAGAAGTCATGCTGATATTATTATCATATCCAGTCCAAGTAGTAGCCGTATAATATGGAGTGAATCCTGAAAACCAAACATCTTTGTAATCCGAGGTAGTTCCTGTTTTTCCGGCAATTGCCATATTGCCGAAGTTAACAGAACCACCTGTACCAGAAGTAACAACATCAACCATTGCGTCTGTCAGCAACCATGCAGTCGACTGCTTGATTACTTGTGTGGATTCGGGTGCTGTATTGTCTATCAAAACATTTCCATCATGATCAATAATCTTTGTGTAAAGTTTGGGTTTGATATACGTTCCATTGTTTGCAATAGCAGCATATGCAGCATTTAGCTCTAAATTGGTAACACCATCTGTAATTCCGCCAAGTGCAAGCGGCTGTCCGATGTCTGAGACAACGGTACCATCGTTTTCAACACGCTTATCAACCAATGTAGAGAAGCCAAAGTTTGTCAGATAGTCAAAGCCAAGCTGTGGCGAAATCTGGGTCAAAGTCTTTACAGCAAGAATGTTTGCGGACTGTACAATACCATATCTAAGGCTTAATAATCCTCTGTAGCCGGACCACCAGTTTTTAACAGGCCGTCCATTGGCGTAATTGTATGGGGCATCATTCTGTACATCGGCCAAAGAAAGCCCAGCGCTGTCAAGGGCAGGAGCATAGGTTGAAACGACTTTAAAAGTAGAGCCAGGTTGTCTTGTTGTGTTGGATGCTCTGTTTAGAGTACGGCTTGCTTCCTTTACACCGCGGCCGCCTACCATGGCAACAATATATCCTGTAGACTGATCTTCTACTGTAAGAGATACTTGTGGCTGAGGGGTTAGGGTAATGCGTTCGCCATCAACCTTGTCTCCTTCTGACATGACATCATGCTTGTATTGTTCGATTGCCGCGTATGCGTCATCCTTTGATGGATAAATTAGATTAAAGGATGGGTTTTGCTGCTTGTAGTAGGCCTTGTACATCTCGGTACTATGATTTTCTTTTTCTCCGTTCGCTTTTTCAATGGTAAGAACATAGTTTAAGTACCATTTTACATTTTCCGGATAATTTTCTTCATTATTATAAATTTCGTCACAAATAGCCTGAATGTCTGGGTCCTGAGTTGTGTAAATGCTTAATCCGCCGCTGTAAAGAAGTCTGTAAGCCTGTGTTTCATTGAAGCCCTTTATTTCCTGTAAGTCTCTTAACACCTCTTCGGTCACTGCATCTTCGAAATATGTATAGACCGAATTCAATACAGATTCCTCATTTACTTCTGCAATCCTGTTGTAAACATCATCAGCTAATGCTTCGTCATACTCTGCCTGGGTGATATATCCCTGGTTAAACATTTTTTTGAGTACTTCATTGCGTCTTTTAACGTTTTCTTCTGGATGAGAGATTGGGTTGTATTTTGAGGGGCTTTGTGTAATGGCAGCAATAACGGCACACTCGGACAAGGTAAGCTGATAGGTTGGCTTATTAAAGTAACGAGATGAGGCAGCTTTTACGCCAAGGGTGTTTTGACCTAGGTTGATAGTGTTCATATAAGCTTCTAGGATTTCTTCCTTGGACATTTTCTTTTCAAGTTCGATTGCCAGGTACTGCTCTTGTACTTTTCGCTTGATTTTTTGGATCGTATCTTCATTTACCCAATCGTCAAAAACATTGTTTTTGATGAGCTGCTGCGTAATCGTTGAAGCACCCTGCGATAAGGAATGTGTTTGAATGGTGTGCATACCAGCTCGAAGAATTCCTTTGATATCAATGCCATTGTGAGAATAAAAACGTTCATCCTCAATTGCAACAAATGCATCTGCAAGATTTTCAGGAATATTGCTCATTTTCTCATAGCTTCGGTTGGAATTTGCAGAGACTAACTTCGCTGTCTGGTTGCCTTTCGAGTCATAAATAATCGTGGCATAGCCTTTTGGAATTACTTCTACTGGGTCGATATCCGGCGTAGAGTGAAGAATCCCTTTAAACATTCCGATTGCAAGGCAGGAGCCAATGACTACGACTGCTAATCCAGCAACAAGAGTGAGCTTGAGCACAGAAACAAAAAACATTTTTTTTAGTTTTGTCGTTTTTGAAGTAAGGGATTTTTGGATTTTGAAAATTCCTTTTTTCCCATAATTCATAGAGTCACCTCCATAGTAAATTTTCATCATGTGGTCTGGTTTGATTGCTTCACAAAACTTCCGTTTATTACCCGAACTTTACAAAAGGAGAAGTTCCATGAAGATTATTCTATTCATTATACCAAATTGTTTTGTTGAAATAAAGAATTTTTTTGCAGTTCCAAGGAGTTTGAGCTTTGTAATGTACTATTATTTACAGCCAGGAGCCGCTTATAGCAATGATTTGGGTTGATATTGAAAGCGTTGTCGTAACAGTTCAGCCATACCCATTCATAAGTTGTCGGGTTGTACATTCTGACAGTTAATTTTGGCTATTTCCGACAACTTATTTCATGTTGGGCCCTACTACGTGTTGTTTCCAAAGACTGCCCTGTATGTCTAAATCTTTTTCTCAAATTGTAAATAGGTTAAAGGTTACAATTCACACTTACGCCAGATTTCACATATACTTACAACGATTTCGGTGTGAATTGCAACAATTGATGCACACAAAATGCTAAAAAGCACGCATTTTGGCGCTTGCTCCGACGCCATGCAGCAAGTGCATGGCGCGGGTGTGAAAAGTAACGGTTAAAGTTACTGTTACGTTCATTTTGGACAGATATTTTACATTTTATACAAGTATGTGATATGATATACAAAGAGAATGGAACTTGTATGATATATAGGATTTTTTATGGTGCTGTTTGAGAAAAGAGGAACAGATGGGGTGAATTATGGGGAAAAATAATCAGGAATATGAAGATTTTTTGTTGTTAACAAAGGGAGCAGAGGCTGAACTTGTAGAGAAGAAGTCAAGATTTATAGCCACGGTGCGTCCTGTTTCGAGCGAGGAAGAGGCGATAGCTTTTATTGATGAAATGAAAAAAAAGTATTATGATGCCAGGCATAATTGTTCGGCATTTATAATAGGAAGCAACGCGCAAATGACAAGAAGCAGCGATGATGGGGAACCTAGCGGTACTGCAGGGAAACCAATGCTGGAAGTATTGCTTGGCAGTGGAATTAGAAATATTGCAGCAGTTGTAACTAGATATTTTGGCGGCACACTTTTGGGAACGGGAGGACTTGTGCGGGCGTATTCCGGAGTATTGAAGGAAGCACTTGAAAGCTGCGAAACAGCCCGCCAGCATTTTGGGGTCAAATGCAAAATAAAAACAGATTACAATGCAGTAGGAAAAATTCAATATTTGATTGCAGGCAAAGAAATTCAGACGGAAGATACTGTGTATGCGGAAAACGTAGAAATGACGGTCATAGCACCGATTGAGGAGTATGACCGTTTGTGTAAAGAGATTGTGGAGGCAACAAGTGCCCGCGCAGAGATAGAGGAGATAGAACGGCTGTATTACGTGCAGCCAATAGAATAACAAATGTTATCCTGGCTCGGAGATCCGAGATACGCCAACAAAAATTTCGGATATCTTATACCAAGTAGGGTAGTCTACAATTCCTGTTGGCGAAAGATCAAATATACGCTGGAATGTCCGAACAGCATTGGCAGTACTGTTTCCATAGATACCATCTTCTGTAATCCGCGGTATTGCAGGAAAGTTTTGGGCGATACGGTTGAGCTGTTGCTGCATTTGAAGAACCTTTTGCCCAGAAGAGCCAATTGTTAGGTCATAGCCTGGCCATGAGGAAGGAACTCCAGATATATAGGTGGTGGAGTTGATGTACATGTCATTTCCATAGTAATAACGGATGATTTCTATAGGGGTGTACCCTTGATCACCTAAATATTTGCTGCCCCATTGGGATAGTCCGTTGCAAGTAACCCGATTGCCGTCACAGTATGAAGTAAAAATCGGTTGGCGTACACCAGGACGGGATAAATAATTGGAAAAGATACTGTCCACAATACGGCTGATATTTTCATAGATATTTCTGCCATGAATCCATTTCTGGTCATAGGCGGTGGAGGAAGTGATGGTGAAGTTGTAGCCTTGATTTCGGTACCCACCCGCAGATGGTTTCGAGTGGGATAAAGAAAGAGATATATAGGGAACTTATAGTGCGATTTGAGCCAAGCAAGTACAGAACTAGTAAGCAGCCCTATGAAGTGATGGGACTATAGAAAATAAATAACTATTGTTATTTAATGAGCAATATAGAATTACTGCTATCATTGCCAAATTGCCAAAAATAAAGGGTAATGATTTGAAATTGTATGTGTTTGGCATTATAAAAGGAACTAGAGCATTTTTCAAACACGCTCTAGGCAAACAAAAAGGAGATGGAAATTGAGTGATTTATATAAATACTTTTTATTACGAAACAGACAAAGAAAAATATAGGACAAACATAGAAGATTTGTTTAGAAATACAGTAATGAATGATGGATTTGACAATAGGGACATTGAGTTGATATGGATAATAGACAAAGCGCAGTATGGCGAAAATAATACAATTATTAATTTTATGAATAGTGTCACCTCGGCAGCGAATCTTTCAAGGGGATTAAAAACACTTTTAGTGATTAGATGGTTTATAAAAAATAACAGGCAAGACTTATATTTTGATATAACAAGCTGTGGTAATAATGTTATAGAGCAATTGATTGATGAGGTGAAGGAGAGGGATATTTATTTACTGACGCGCAATTATGCAATATTGTGTGATAAGTACGCAGATATAATGGTAAACAATACTTATAGAATCAAAGCATTTTCAGATTTAGCATCCTTGGGAGGGAAACTGTATGCATCCAGTTATTCATTTTAAAACAGATGGAGTAACCTTTTATATAGATTTGCAAAAGCGTTTTACAAAGTTATCTGACAATAGTGGAACAGGGAAAACGTATTTATGTAATGCATTGATATCTTCAATGAAAGTGAGTAAAGATTTAGGGATAACTCCTGTTACGGATATAGACAGCAATAACCCCATGACAGTTATTATAGTCAATGGTACAGAGCGTACAACAGAAACGTTTACAGACAGAAATACTCTTTTTATAATAGATGAGGCAGACATTCTTTTTACCCAAAGACCTGATTTAATTCAAAACATATTAGAGAATGAAACGAGTTATTTTTTAATTATTGCAAGGGCGGTAAATCAGGAGTTAACATTTGATTATACAGAAAGAGCGAAACTAAAAAGAGATGCAAATGATAAAATAATAAGTCTGCGGTATTCAGAGTAAGGAGTTTGGCAATGAGATATATATTGTGTGAAGATGGAGAAAGCGGTTATTATTTTTGGACGCTTATTTCAGAGTATGTGTTAAAAAAAGATTATCATGTGATTACGCCTTCTGAGATTTACGATATGATAAATGAAGTACCAAAGGGAGGCATTTTCCAGATTGGTGTAACGAAAATCAGGAAGTTTTTACAGACATTGATAAGTGATGTGCATTCTAATGGTCTGAATGGTAATACGTATATAATATGTATTGACAATGTTGTAGATAATATTGAGGTTGGAAATGAAATAGAATTGATACAAAATATTGTGGAGGAAAGGGAAAATTTTCATTTGGTTAATTATATATGTTTTGAGCAGCTCGTCATAAATTCGCCAGCGGTATTATCATTTTTTCCGAAATTGTCAGACATAGAAGGCTTCAATGTTTTGAAACAACATTCTGATGCATATGGCTTAGGACATGGGAGAGAATTAAAACAATTATTAAAGAAAAATAACATAAAGTGTGCTACAACTGAGAGAATATATGCGAATATTATAGAGAAAGCTATAATAAGCAGCATACAAAAGTTTGGGAGAAAGGATTATATAAGAGCAATTCACCATTACATATTAAAGGGGAAGTGGTCTGTATGCTGGACAATGGATTGTACGCGGAATTGTCCAGATGATAAATGTTGGGAGGCGACAGGAAATAATCTGATGTGTAGTGATTGTCATTTGCTATTAAAAGAAAGCGCACCATCATGTGTATATGTGAATGCTGATGTAGTGAGGAAATATGCAGAAGAAAGCTGTTGCAATAAACAATTGCCAGAGAAATTGGAGAAAAGGGTTTGGATGATGTTTGGGATCAAGGAGGTCATCGCTATAGATGACTATTAAAATATTTGGTTTATCATTGCCAAATTGCCAAAAATAAAGGGTAAAAGCAGACATTTAAAATTTTGATGCATAGAGTAGAATTTTTGGAAGTGCATTGCCAAAAAAAGAAGCTGTTGGAGATATGTTCTGGCAGTTTCTTTTTTTATGCCCGCGTCCGGTGCGCGAATAGGAAGAAGATGAATCTTCCCTACTCGATTGCGCAGCCTCATGTAGAAGAAATATGACGTTAAGGCGGTGCATGAGGGACGTCGAGCAGAGAACATAACCTTCACTATTTGATTGTAAAGACTTGTGCAGGCAGAATATATCGTTAAAGTAGTGTGAGGGAAGCATGGTAAATGTGGGAAAAGCATTTCCTATACTTGGCTCGGATACTTCAAAAGATGCACGAAAAAGAAGGGGTTATATGAAATGTTTCAAAATGAAAGAAGGGGGATTAATAGAACGCGCATCAAAAAGGTGTAAAATAAATAAAAAAACGCTTTATTAGTGCATTAAAAACGTAAAAATGTTCTGTATGGGCAGGGTATAGCTTAACAGGACATTTGAAAGGAAAGCAAAAAAGAGAAGCAGAAACAAAAGCAAAACAGGTTTGGAAAGGAGCAGCCATCATGAAAGTGGGATATGTACGTGTAAGTACGGAAGGGCAGAATACAGCAAGGCAGGAGGAGTTAATGAAAGAATTAAAAGCTGAAAAGGTATACATTGACAGGACAAGCGGAAAATCAGCAGACAGACCAGAGTTACAAAAGATGATGAATTTTGTAAGGGAAGGGGACAGTGTAATTGTAGAAAGCATCTCACGCTTTGCAAGAAATACAAAGGATTTATTAGAACTGACAGAGCAGCTGAATAACAAGCAGGTGCAGTTTATTTCAATGAAAGAGAGTATTGATACAAAAACAGCGGCAGGAAAGTTTATGCTTACGATATTTGGAGCAGTAGCGGAGTTAGAAAGGGAGTATATCAAAGAAAGGCAGAGGGAGGGAATTGAAATAGCAAAGGAGCAGGGAAAGTATAAGGGCAGACCAGAAAAGAAGCTGGAGAACTTTGAAGAAATATACCATAAATGGAAGTATGAAAAACTGACAGCTGTAGGTGCAAGCAGACAGCTGGGAATCAGCAGAAGCACATTCTACAGGAAAGTGGCAGAGTATGAAGAGAATGAGATAATAGATTTTTAAATGAACATACCTGCAAAGAGAAGATATAAGAGAATATGTAAAAAAGGACTAAAAAGAAAGCTGGTATACTATGAAAAAACCCTACAGACAAAGTAAATTCCCAGCGTTACAATACTGGTGGGATTTAGGGGCAGGGAAAGAAGTTCATGAAGATTAGAACATTAAAAACAGAATAGAAATAAATTCTCATTGTCTTACAGATTTGTGGATGTATGTGGAATTTCTAATATTCAAACAAGTTTACAATCCAGGAAACTTATAAATCTGAATCATGGCACTGATGCCAGAAAGGGGGGCAGAAAAAGAAACTGCCGCTAAATCTTTTTAACATAGCATAAATGAAGCTATTCCTCATGGTAGTTATGAGAGTGACAAAGGGTGACAGAGAAGTGACAAGGTAAAAGTATAAAGAAACATAGGAAAATCAAGGCTTTCAAGGTATAG
>OFGR01000572.1_pt1 | contig 36299 bp, 33 predicted proteins | sample 1521811 | NCBI WGS metagenome assembly OFGR01 (sample SAMEA3504098, study PRJEB24116) | mouse gut metagenome | biome: mouse gut; feature: mouse-associated habitat; material: faeces | place: Denmark | collected 2011
CAAAAAAACACTTATGGCTAATAAACAATGAATTAAAAAATGTCATGTACTGTAATCGGAGCTATGTCATGGCCAATGCTGAATGCGTTGGAGTTTTTGTTGGCCTTGGAGTGGGAGTAGTCGGCGTTCACGCCTACACGCATCCATGGATAAGCCTGATACTCTGTCTTTACGCGGGCTGTGTAGCGCTTAAGGTCAGAATTGTAGGTAAGTCCTTCGTTATCAAGGTAGCCTAAGCTTGCGTAGAAGGCGAATTTGTCAGAACCGCCGTTGATATTCACGTTGTACTCCTGACGGAAGCCGTCGCGGATACCATGATCACGCCAGCTGTCGGGGGTAAGGGTGTATATCTGACCCTCGTAAGCCACGCGGTTGCCAAGCATGGCGTTGGGGTTGAGTCGACCGTTTGTACCGATAAGGTACTGGTTCTGAGGTACGGAATATACCATATATTCCAGGCCTCCCAGATCAGACGATGCGCTGAGATTCTTGTTGGCAAGGGAGTGGGCGGTGTTGAAATCCATGCCCTGTGCGCGTGTATAGTAGTTGCGCAGAGCCAGATAATGGGTCTCGTAGTATTGGCCGGGGTTGTCAATCTTGTCGTAGTCAATAAGTCCGTCGGTATTGGCACCCCATTTCATGTCGAAAGTCACGGCGGTGTTGCCGCGGCTTGCACTCTTGGTGGTGATCATGATCACACCGTTGGCACCGCGTGCACCGTACAGCGCATTTGAAGCGGCATCTTTAAGAACTGTGATGTTCTCAACGTCGGCGGGATTGATATCGGAGTAGTAGCCGTTGTAGGGGAGTCCGTCCACCACAATGAGCGGGCTTGAACCGGCATTGAGCGATGTGATACCTCGGATGGTTATTTCCGGTTCGGCAGTGGGATCGTTGCCAGATACGATTGATACACCTGACACCTTTCCTTCAAGGGCAGAGATAGGGTCGTTGGCCTGCTGCAGGGTGAGATTCTCTCCTTTCAGCACACCGGCCGAACCGGTGAAAGCCTCACGCTTCTGCTTACCGAAGGCTACTACCACTACTTCGTCCATCACCTTTGAGCTTGTCTTGAGCTTGATGGTGACTTCGGGAGCGATTTTCACTGTCTGGGGTTCCATGCCTACGAAGGTGACTGTGATGGTACGGTCAGTAGGTTTGAGATTGGTTAAGGTGAACTTACCGTTGATGTCAGTGGCGGTGGTGTTTTTTGACCCTGTCACTCGGACGGTGGCACCCAATATGGGTTCATCGTCCTCAGCGGAAAGCACAACACCTGTCATGCGCGTTATCTGCGCAAAGGCCGTGCATGCTATCAGCATGAAGGCCAAGATGAATGTTGCTCTTCTCATAAAATTGATATTTACACTATGTTTATTCAGATTCGTTCCTGATTATGCCTGTATAATGGTACTGTTTAAGGCGAAATACTAAATTTTTGCTTCATATTAAGCAAGAATTTGCACAAAGATATATTAATGAAACGAAAAATACTACAATGGTATTGTATTTTTTTTATAACAAAATCACTTGTATATGTGATAATTATAGATTAAGTGAATATTTACTTAATTTTGCTAAATATCTCCTGATTTCCAACAATCCAGAGTGCATCTCCTTCCTGAAAGCGTGTAAATCCTTCAGGAGTGAAAAAATTTCCATTACGGTCAATGCTTACAAGGAGCAGTCCGTAACGGCTGCCAAGCTGACTTTCGGCAACAGTCATGCCTACCAGCGGCGAGCTTTCCGAAAGCTTGATGGATGACAGTTTTATGTCGGAAGCCTGTATCGGCGAGGATTCCGATTCGGGGTTTGACTCCACTTCCGGGAGCATGGCCTGGATCTCTTCATCGGTACCAATCACACCGAGTATGTCGCCGGGGAATATGCGGGTGTCACCCGCCGGAACCGGGATGATGGTAGAGCCACGCTGCAGCGATGCTATATTGGCTCCGTAGTGACTGCGAATGCCGCTGTCCTGCAGGCGCTCGCCTACGAAAGGACAGTTGTAGCCCACGGTCATGAATGCCAGGTGCAGATTGGCCACTACATTATTGTTGCGTCCTGAACGGCGAAGTTCACGTTCGTTGAGATTGTTGATGAAGCGTTCTTCCATTTCCGACATCCGTTTGCGCAGACGTTTGGACAGCACAAGCATAATGTAGAAGAACAGTGCCACTCCTACGGTGGCTCCTACGCTCCATGAATAGAGAGCCGAGAAGATGTAGACGAGAAATCCGAGCGCTATAAGCAGACGGAATACACGCATCACTGTGAGAGGCACATCGGACCGGGCGTTGGCATTTTTCAGTCGTTCGCGTTCGATACGTTTCGATGATGGGAGCGACAGGGCCAGCAGGAACGGAGCCATTGCCGCTACGGTGACGGCCGCACACAGAAGGCGCCCCCAGCCGGCGCTGAAGCCGGTGAGCAGAGGCAGGAGCCAGCGTGTGGATATCAGGCAGATGGTGATAAGGATGGCGGCGTAGAGCATGACGCGCCACATGTAGCGCACAAGTACCGAGCGCCAGAGCTGGGCCGTGGCGCTTTCGGTCGTAGCATCCTCGCTGTATCGTTCGATAAGGAAATGCAGTTTCTTAGGCAGGTGCCGCTCGACAAACCGGTAGGCCGGGTCGGCCATGCGGATGAAGTAGGGGGTGGTGAATGTGGTGAGTACCGATACGGCCACAACAATAGGATAGATGGTCTCATCAAGCACGCCGAGCGACATGCCGAGAGAGGCGATGATGAATGCGAATTCGCCTATCTGAGTGAGGGAGAATCCTGATTCCATGGCTATCTTGAGTGTCTGGCCGGTCAATAGCATTCCGAATGTACCGAATATTGTCATTCCGATTATGACGGCTGCTGAGAGCAGCAGTATCGGTCCCCAATATTGCACTATGATCTGCGGGTTGACCATCATGCCCACGGATATGAAAAATACTGAGCCGAAGAGGTCCTTGACCGGAAGGGTTACATGCTCAATCCTTTCGGCGAAGCTGGTGCCGGCAAGGATCGACCCCATGACGAATGCTCCCAATGCGAGCGAGAATCCACACGCCACGGAGAATACCGCCATGCCGAGGCAAAGCCCCATTGATACTATAAGGAGTGTTTCGGTATTGAGAAACCGGCGGACGCGGTTGAGAAGCGAAGGGAGTATATATACACCTACGGCAAACCACATCACAAGGAAGAATACGAGCTTGGTGACGTTGTAAAGCATTTCGCCACCCTCCACACGGTTGTTGACGGCAATGGATGACAGGATGACCATCATCACTACGGCAAAAAGGTCCTCCACAATCAGTACGGCGAATACGAGCGATGCAAATTTCTTGCGGGTAAGGTTGAGGTCAGCGAACGCCTTTATAATGATGGTGGTGGATGACATGGAGAGCATTCCGCCTAAAAACAGGCAGTTGATGAATGAAAGCCCGAGCAGATGGCCTATGGTGAGCCCCACGCACATCATGCCGGTCACTATCACCAGGGCGGTGACTACAGCGGAGCCGCCTGCATTGATAAGCTTTTTGAAACTGAATTCAAGCCCGAGGGAGAACAGCAGGATCACGATTCCTATTTCAGCCCAGAAGTCGATGTTGGACTCTGTCGTTACCGAGGGCAGGTATTCGAAATGCGGGCTTGCCAGAAATCCGGCTACTATATATCCGAGTACAACGGGCTGTTTTATCCACTTGAAGAATACCGTGGTGACGGCTCCGAGTATGAGGATAAAGGCGAGGTCAGTTATTAGGCTTTCAACATTCATAATCAGCGGTTATGTAAAAAAATATCAAGGGCGTCGTCATGTTATAACGGCGCCCGAATTTGGTTGGTATAAATCAGATAGTCACCTGATTGGCAAGTGATATGGCCATTGTGGGACCGAGCTTGCGCAAGTCGGAGAACAGACTTATATAGTCGGTGTCATGCTTTACGAGCACCACCAGGTTAAGCCGTGTCGAGGGTTCCTGAAATTCATATTCCACATACACGTTGGTCAGCGAACCATGATGGGCTGTGATGGTTTCGCGGTAGCGGTCAATATCGGTCACCACTTCGGCCACGCGGATGCGTATGATGCGCGATTCCCATCCCATGTGTATCCGGTGTTCAAGCGATTCCAGATATACGAGGATAATCAGTATCAGTCCGGTGGCAACGAGCGATGTCAGATACATGCCTGCTCCTACAGCCATACCGATGGCCGCCACTATCCAGATGCCGGCAGCGGTGGTGAGGCCGCGTACAGAGCCTTTCATCTGTATTATGGCGCCGGCACCCAAGAAGCCGATTCCGGTAATCACCTGGGCGGCTATACGGCCCGGGTCGCCGTTCTTCAGGCTCATATATTCCTGCGGCACGTATATGGACAGAATCATGGCCAAAGTGGAACCCATGGATATCAGGGCAAATGTCCTGATTCCGGCTATCTGCCCCTTGCGCTTGCGCTCCAACCCTACTATACAGCCTAATATCAGACTCATGAACATCTTGAACACGGAGGAAACGGTGGTTACCTCCGTGGAGTTGAGCTGTTCTATGAAGTCGGTGAAATTCATCTGTACAATCCGGGTTTGGGGAGTCGCCTTATTTCTTTAGGGTGAAGTGGCGTGAGGCCAGACGGTAGTTATCGGCAAAAAGCTCTACGGTATAATCGCCGGGGTTGAGGGTGGTGTTTACGTCCCAATAGATTTTGATGCCTGATATTTCTTCGCCGGCATATTCCACTGATTTGCGGGCAGTGCAGCTGAGTGTGCGTCCTTCGAATGTGAACGAGCCTGCGCCCCCGAGCAGAGAACCCTCCGGATTGGTGATGCGGACATAGATGGTTTTCTGTCCTACAGGAGTGGAGTTGTTCTGCGGAATGGTGAAAGTCACCATCAGCTGCTTGGCTTTTGTCACATTCTTCTCTACCTTCCCGTTCTTCTTCAGGGCCTGGAGTGTCACTCCGGTAACATTGAGCTTTTCGGCAAGAGTCATTCGTTCGCTCAGGTGCTCGTTCTTACGCGATACCTCTTCCACACGGCTTGAAAGCGCTTCATTCTGAGTGCGGATTTCAGCATTTTCAGCTTTAAGGCCGGCATTCTCCTTGTTGAGCGAGTCAATCTGGGCCACATAGTGGCGCAGAAGGCCGCGCAGTGTGGCTATCTCACCTTCGAGCTCGCGTATGCGTGCCTCACGCTGTGAGCCTTTGTTTTTTTCATTTTTCAGTTCCTTGAGGAGCTGTTCCACCTTGTTCTTGGCAGCGGTATATTTTGCCAGAATGGTATCGTTGGCCAGTTTTACAGCCTGATCTTCATATTGGCTGAACTCCGAGTTGATGGCGTTGAACTCGTTGTCGAGCTGCAGCTGTTCGTTGTCAAGCTGCAGCTGCTCGTTCTGAGCCTGCGCATCTGTAACCTGTTGCTTAAGGCTGGCCACTTGGCTTACGCTGAATACAATAGCTCCCACCAGAAGGAGTATAAGCACAATGGCCACCCAGAGAAGAGGCGTGATTTTTTTCATTATGGTGTACTATTATTAAGTTAGCGTTACTGTTTTTTAGAGCCCGCGGCCGTGGCAGTTCTTGTATTTCTTGCCTGAACCGCAGGGGCAGAGGTCGTTACGTCCTACTTTGGGACCGTTTTTCACTACCGGCATTGGGCGCTGTTTCTCTCCCTGGGGAGCTGAGGCGGCACGGCGTGCCTCCTCCTGTCCGGGGAGCGATTCCTTGCTTGCGCGGTACTGAGAGTAATCGGTACGCTTTTCGGGCATGGCGCGTTCTACCTGAGGCTGGGGTGCGTTCTGACGGGGAGCCTCGGGAGCTTCAGCGGCTTCGGTTTGTGCCGGCTGAGGTTCGGCAGGGCGCTGCTGTACATATATCTGTCCGCGCATGAGCGCTGACACGACCTTAACATTAAGGTTGTTGAGCATGCGCTCGAACAGGTGGAACGATTCTACCTTGTAGATTACCAGCGGGTCCTTCTGTTCATATGAAGCATTCTGTACCGACTGGCGGAGCTGGTCGAGCTCGCGGAGATGTTCTTTCCAGAGTTCGTCGATGCTGACAAGCAGGATAGCCTTGTGCCATTCCTTGACAATGGCGCGCGACTGGGTGTTGTAGGCCTGCATGATGTCAACACGCAGATGGAACAGACGTTTGCCATCGGTGATGGGCACTATTATCTGTGAATCCAGTCCGCGATTCTCCACACAGTCCTTGATTACCGGTTCAGCCACTTCGATTATGCGCTTGCTCTTGCGGTCAAATGCCTCGAGGGCGGCTGCATGTATGGCGTTGATCTTATCCTCGCGGCTAAGATTGCGGTATTCCTCTTCAGTGAAGGGAGCCTCGATGGTGAGGAGTTTGAACAGTTCGAGTGAGAGCTCTGCGAAATCGTTGGCGCTTTCATAGTTGATGACGAGGTTCTCGATTACATCGTAGAACATGTTGGCGATGTCGATGCCTATACGTTCGCCGAGCAGTGCGTGGTGGCGGCGTGCGTATATGTAGGTACGCTGCTTGTTCATCACGTCGTCATATTCCAGAAGGCGCTTACGTATGCCGAAGTTGTTCTCTTCCACACGTTTCTGAGCGTTCTCAATGGCTTTTGTCACCATGCGGCTCTCAATCATCTCACCCTCCTTGAGCCCGAGTGTGTCAAGCATCTTCATTACGCGGTCAGTGGCGAACAGACGCATAAGCTGGTCCTCGAACGAAACGTAGAATACGGATGAACCCGGGTCGCCCTGACGTCCAGCACGTCCGCGGAGCTGACGGTCGACGCGGCGGCTTTCATGACGCTCTGTGCCGATGATGGCCAGACCGCCTGCTTCCTTGACATCGTCAGGGAGCTTGATGTCGGTACCACGGCCGGCCATGTTAGTGGCTATGGTCACGGTTCCGGCCTTACCTGCCAGTGCCACGATCTCAGCTTCGCGCTGGTGCAGCTTGGCGTTGAGGACGTTGTGGGGGATATGCTGCATTTTGAGCATTCGGCTCAGAAGTTCGGATATTTCTACCGATGTGGTGCCCACGAGTACGGGACGGCCCTGTTCCACGAGGCTCTTGATTTCGTCAATTACGGCAGCGTATTTTTCCTTTTTAGTCTTATATACGCGGTCCTCCATATCCTTACGTGCCACAGGCTTGTTGGTGGGGATGGTGACTACATCGAGTTTGTAGATATCCCAGAATTCGCCGGCTTCGGTTTCGGCGGTACCGGTCATACCGGCAAGCTTATGGTACATGCGGAAGTAGTTCTGCAGTGTGATGGTGGCAAATGTCTGTGTGGCGGCCTCTACCTTTACACCTTCCTTGGCCTCGATGGCCTGATGGAGTCCGTCGGAGTAGCGGCGGCCCTCCATGATACGGCCGGTCTGCTCGTCGACGATTTTGATTTTGTTTTCGTCAATCACATACTCCACATCCTTCTCAAAGAGTGCGTAGGCTTTGAGAAGCTGTACCACGGTGTGCACTCGTTCGGCTTTCACTGCATAGTCCTGCATAAGCTGATCCTTGCGCAGATTGCGTTCGGCAGCGTCAGGTATGGTTTCAGCCTCCGAGAGCTGGGCTGCGATATCGGGAAGCACGAAGAATCCGGGGTCGGAGCTGGTGCCTGTCAGTTCATCGATACCCTTGTCAGTCAGCTCTACGCTGCGGTTCTTTTCGTCAATCACGAAGTAGAGAGGCTCTGTGGCCTTGGGCATCTCACGTGAGTTGTCCTGAAGGTAGTAGGCTTCGGTTTCGAGCAGTATGTTCTTCATGCCCTCCTGGCTGAGGAAGCGGATAAGGGCGCTGTTCTTGGGCAGACCTTTGTAGGCGCGGAACAGAAGGAGAGCACCTTCCTTGCGCACCTCTTTGTCATCGCTCTGCAGTTTTGTCTTGGCCTCGCTCAGAAGCTGGTTGACAAGACGGCGCTGTGCGTTGACCACTTTCTCTACATTGGGCTTGTACTCATTGAACAGTTGGTCGTCGCCGCGGGGCACGGGGCCTGATATAATAAGAGGTGTACGAGCGTCGTCGATAAGTACGGAGTCGACCTCGTCGACAATGGCGTAGTAATGCTTGCGCTGTACCATGTCGCCCGGAGTCATGGCCATATTGTCGCGGAGATAGTCGAAGCCGAATTCATTGTTGGTACCGAAAGTGATGTCGCAGTTGTAAGCGGCACGGCGTTCGGGGGTGTTGGGTTCGTGCTTGTCAATGCAGTCAACGGTCGAGCCGTGGAACATGTAGAGCGGGCCCATCCATTCGGAGTCACGTTTTGACAGATAGTCATTGACTGTCACAACGTGTACGCCGCGGCCTGAGAGCGAGCGAAGGAATACCGGGAGTGTGGCCACAAGAGTCTTACCTTCACCGGTGGCCATTTCGGCGATTTTGCCCTGATGGAGTACCACGCCGCCGATAAGCTGCACGTCGTAGTGCACCATATCCCATTTTATCTCGTTGCCCCCGGCAAGCCAGCTGTTGTGATATATGGCTTTGTCGCCGTCAATTTCCACGAAATCCTTTCCGGCAGCGGCGAGGTCGCGGTCAAGCTGTGTGGCGGTTACCTCTACAGTGGGGCTTGCTGCAAAACGTGCGGCAGTCTCTCTGAGTGTGGCAAATACTGTGGGGAGATGCTCGTTGAGCTTGTCCTCGATAGTGTCGAGGATGTTCTTTTCATGCTTATCAATCTCGTCCCAGAGTGGCTGACGTTCTTCAAACGGAAGCTCTTCGACTTTAATACGGTTTTCGGCCATAGCATCCTCGTCAGCCTTTATGGCAGCCTTGATGTCGGCACGGACATCGGATATAGCCTGACGGAGTTCATCATTGCTCATTGCCTGCATTTTTGGCATAAGAGCTTTAATCGAATCAACAATCGGCTGTATTTCCTTAAGGTCACGCTGTGACTTGTTGCCGAATAGTTTACTTAATAAGCTTGAAAATGACATTTATCTGATTTTTATTATTTTACATGTATATTGGCAAAGAAATGATTCTATTGCCCGAATTTAGAATGCAAAGATAGCGTAAAATGTTGAAAAATCACGCTAATTTTTTTATGATGCAAATATCGTGCCTGAATTAATTCCTTATCAGCGACGCCGGTTGCGATGCTCCGTTGGGCGCGCGCAGCCAGAGCGCGCGTGCCACTGACGGAGCTATCAGACGGGCATCGACAGGAGCGTCGTTGCGCGATGGGGCTATTCCGGGAGCCATGATGAATGCCGGGATGCGGCTTTGCGATTCACGTCGTACTACCGGGGGGCGGCGAGTGCCGTCGTCAGTCACTTCCCAGCCGGGAGCCACGCGTATCATCACGTCACCGGCACGGCGCACAGATGTGTTGCGCTTGAGTGCCTGCGGGTCATCGCCCACACGTCCGGCTATGATATCGTCGATAGTGTAGACATCGGCGACTCCGCTCATGCGGTTAAGGAAATCGGCGGCTTCGCCCCGGATAACGGTCAGGTCGAGGCTGCGTTCCTTGATCAGTTTCTTGTTGAGATAGAAGTGGTTGTTGAAATATCCGTCTATCCAGTCGCCATTGCCGTGGAGCGCCATGAGATACATGTTGAGCAGCGATTCAGCCTTCTTCACCGAAAACTGTCCGTAGGGTATGTTCCATCGTTCATCATCGCGCTTGTCATGGGCCGGAGTGGGGACTCCGGCCAGAAATACAGCCACACCATTTGGTCCGGCTGTTTTCTTTGCGGCGTTGATAAGGGCCGCTATGTCGCGGTCAAGACGCAGATAAGCGTCCAGCGTCTCTATCGAGCTGTCGGCTGAGCGCCCGTAGCTGTAGGGTGCCAGGGTATATGCCACGTTTATCATGTCCATTCCGGGGTGCTTGCCTAATGACAGCTCCTGCATTATTTCGATGGCCAGGCGGGTCACTTCGCGGTTGCCGAGCGCCGAGGCTTTGAATGCCACGATCCTGTCATCATCTTTCTTGGGAAATGAATGCTTGAACGGACGCAGGCGTTTCTGATCGGAGAGTCCGGGGAGCATCGATGTGTCGAAGAGCGGTTCCCACACCATGGTGTCAAGGCGGTGTGTGAGTGGCGTCTTGTAGTTACTGTTGCTTACCGCGCGAGGTATGTCGTGATAATATGTCGTAGTGGCCCAGTTGCCATTATTGTCGTTGATCCAGAATGCTCCGTTGGCAGCATGCCCGGCTGATATTATAGCTTGCAACGGGGTGGCTCCGATGGAGAAAACGAGCCCTTCGCCACGGCTGTCAATGCGCAGCTCGTCAGAGAGCGTGGAAACCGATATGGCATCGGGGGAGTATGTTTCGTTGGTGAAGTTGCCTATCTTTGACGGGTCGTTGAGAATATGCATAGGCGCCAGACGCTCGGTGTCGAAGATGCTTCCGGCCGGAATACCGTTGACTGCCGGAGCGGCTCCGGTATATATCATGGCAATGGCTGCGGCGGCATCAACTCCGGGGCCATAATGGAGGTCGCTCACGGAGATACCTTGCGATGCAAGCATCTTGAAGCCTCCATCGCATAGACGGTCCTCAAGGAGCTGCAGGTAATCGGATGAAAGCCCTTCAACTGTGATTCCTATTACTATGGCCGGGCGCGTGGGTGAGGCTCCGACAGCCGGCAGCAATGCTGACGCTACGAGAAGAGAGGATACAATTCGTTTCCAATTAGCTGACATGGGGATGTCTGTTTATGTAAATGTATGTTACGGCGCGGAATGCATCGGCCAGCATCAGGGGGATGAAGGCGACGTTTCCGGATTGCGGTCCGGCTATCCAGCAGATGGCAAATGTCAGTATTCCGGCCAAATTGACATATTGATAAAGGGCGGCTACCCGCAGTCCGCGGCGGAGCCATATCGTGGCTGGTATTATCAGGCATAGCGGATTGATCCAGAGCAGCAGCATGTTGGGGGAGGTTGCCGCGTGGACTGAGATGAATACCAGAAATGCGCTGAGGCATCCGGTGAGCCCGAGCAGAGTGTAGAAAATGGTGTCGAACCATCGGCTGAGCTTACGGCGGCGGATGTCGCGGTAGCTGAGCAGGGCGGCAATAAAGGCCAACAGAGAAAATACCGCAACTGGTGTAAGATACCACGGAGTGGGTGCAAGCGGGCCTCCTGATTGGCTCTGTGGCAGGATTTCGGTCCGTTCGCATACGAGTTGCCGTGAGGCTCCGTATCCATCATGAACTGTAGCGCCGTCAATCATGGCGCATAGTGTGACTGGCGCGAACGACTGTTCGCGGTCAGATATAGGATAATCGATGCCGCTGCCGAGTGCAAGATCAATGCCGAACTGATACCATGGATAGTTGGCATGGAACCGGCGCATGGCCATACGGAATGTGGGTATCTCTGCCATTTCAGCGGTGGAGGGGAGTGAGAGCGAGTCAGGGCTGACTGCTTTCTCTATGATGAACAACGGACGCGTGGCGCAATTGTCATGGATGTAGTTGTAGCGGTACACCCTGTTTTCAGGGCGTGCGTTCTCCATCACCATGTCATATACCTTCATTGCCTGTGCCGGTGTCAGATTGAGCTCCTGCTCGGTCACCGAACGTCCCTGACGTCCGTATGACCGCAGGAACATGTCAGTAGGTATCAGGCCGAGCTGATAATCGGTTTTGCCCATCACGAAGCGCCCTACGAAGTTGGGCGCGTTGAAGTCAAACATACCCCAGTTGGCCACAAAGTCAGTCTGCGGTGTGCTTATGCGCAGCCCTGTGTGGCCTTCAAGCTCGTAGATGTCCGATCCGGGGCCACAGGTTATCAGGCTTATGCGCACCTGATGGTCAGGTGTGATACAAGAATCGGCCACGGCCCCGGCGGCGCATTGGGCGCCGGCCGTGAGAGCCGTGGCGATTATGGTGACAAATAATAATGCTAAGTGTCTAAATGTCATGCGGTGAATATTACATTATGCCGCGTTCGCGCAGCTTGCACTGCCACGCCCATGCTGAGCGCATTGTATCGGCAAGAGGAGTATCGGCTTTCCATCCGAGCACTTCGTTGGCAAGAGAGGGATTGCCCCATACTTTTTCGATGTCGCCTGTGCGTCGGCCTACAATCTTGTAAGGAACCTTTACACCGGTGGCGCTTTCGAAAGTGTTGATAAGTTCGAGCACGCTTACGCCGTTGCCTGTGCCGAGGTTGTAGATTTCGATGGGGGCTGCTTCGGGATTTTCAAGCATGCGGTCCATAGCCTTTACATGTGCTTTAGCCAGGTCGACCACGTTGATGAAGTCGCGGATGCAAGAGCCGTCGGGTGTGGGATAGTCATCGCCGAACACGCTCAGCTCCTTGCGGATACCCATAGCGGTCTGTGTGATGTAGGGGATAAGATTCTGGGGTACACCGTTGGGGAGCTCGCCGATTTCTGCCGAAGGATGTGCACCTACGGGATTGAAGTAGCGGAGAATCACACTCTTGAAGGGGGCGCCTGAATTGATGACGTCGGTGATAATCTCTTCCGAGATCTGCTTGGTATTGCCGTAAGGTGAAGTGGCGGTCTTGATTGGTGACTTTTCGGTAACGGGATTTTCGTCCGGTTCGCCGTAAACGGTGCATGATGAAGAGAACACAATGCCCTTCACTCCGTTGGGACCCATCAGGTCAAGCAGGTTCATCAGGGTGTTGAGGTTATTGCGATAGTAAAGAATCGGCTTCTCTACAGATTCACCTACAGCCTTGCTTGCTGCAAAGTTGATGATACCTTTGATATCGGGATATTCGGCAAACAGCTTTTTCAGTGCTTCGATATCCGTGCAGTCAGCTTCAACGAAATCGGGACGGATGCCTGAGATACGTTCGATGCCGTCAAGAACCTCACGGTTGGAGTTTGAGAGGTTGTCGATGATAACCACTGAATAGCCTGCCTGCTGCAGTTCAACTACAGTGTGCGAACCGATATAGCCGGTACCGCCTGTAACGAGGATTCTTTCTTTTTTCATGATGTATAGAGTATGTTAGTTGCAAATTTACTAAATATTTTTGTCATTCGGATTATACAGTGCCCTTATTTTTCACAAGGTCAACATACATGCGGCATCGGGCACAGTCAAACGCGAGTGCAAACTTCAGGTTGCCACTGTTCAGGTATAGATTCCGGGGCAGGTGTGAGGCCTGTTTGGGGTTGCGCAGACAGGCTCCGAGCTCGCGGCGCAGACAGTAGCGTGTAGTCATTATGCGCAGAGGAGCATCCGGCGAGTTCTTACGGGCTACTTCAAGAGCCGGCTCGATTTCTGCGGCACCGTGGCTGCGGTAGAATTCTGCGGCAAGAGGATTGGCCACGTTGTTGTGGTAGGTGAGTTCGCCTGAGGGCTCCCAAAGCATGGCTTCCTTATTCTCAGCACGGCGTTGGTCAAACTTGTACCGGCACTTCCAGGCCGAGTCCAGGGCTTCGAGTGCGCGGCGGCGCAGTGCTGTGAGAGTCTTGGCCGGAATGAAATATGTGCCGGCATTGTCCTCTATGCGGTCGGCGCGGTATATGGTACCCCCTGTTTTTCGCAGGGTCTCTATCCGGCGCTGTTGCTGCGGGGTAGATGCCTGTTCGAGGTCCATAAATTCCGATACGGTGATGCGGCATCCGCGGCAGTCAGACGCATCAATGGCTATCATGCGGTCATCGGCCCGGAGGGTCATGTTGACGCTTATGGTACGTGACGCTGTGTCGGTATTCATTATATCGGCGCGTGCTTTGTTGTGGTTGCGGTAAATGGCCGTTCCGACTGGGATCTGTACCGCAGATGCCGGATAAAGCATGTTGCCGTCAATTCTGTTAAGGCGGAATCCGCGGAATTCACCGGTAGCGCGGTCAAAATATCCGAGTCCGTCACCATTGTTGAGCGTGGCGGTCAGAGAGGCTTTTATTGCTCCGCGGGAGCATTGGATTACGGTACCCACCTTGTTTCCGCACCATTTGGGCGACAGAATTGATGCCATCTTGCCTTCGGGACGTGGCGCACAGGTAAAATAATCGGTGAATCCGCGGTTGAAGCTTTCCGACAGGTCCGGCGTGAACCGAATTTCCGAATCTCCGAATGAACTGCGGCAGTATTTGTCAGGATTGGCTTCTATGATGCGGTCAATTATGGCGCGGTAAGAAGCGGTGACATTCTTGACGTAGCCTATATCCTTGAGGCGTCCCTCGATTTTGAATGATGAAACTCCGGCGTCCATCATTTCGGCAATGTGACGGCTACGGTTCAGATCGCGCAGCGACAGCAGATGACGGTTGCGTACAAGTACATTCCCCTCCGAGTCGGTAAGATCAAAGGGCAACCGGCATATCTGCGGACATTCACCGCGGTTGGCGCTACGCCCCATTGTGGCTATGCCGGCGTGACAGTTGCCGCTGTAGCTTACGCATAGCGCTCCATGCACGAATGCTTCAAGAGCAGTGTCGGGGAGCAGACGGTGAATCTCCGAGGTCTCATCCAGTGTAAGTTCGCGGGCAAGCACAATCTGGGAGAATCCCGCATCGGCCAGAAAGCGGGCCTTCTCCGCACTGCTTACATCGCACTGTGTGCTGGCATGCAGCGCTATCGGAGGCAGTTCCATGCGCAGGAGCGACATGTCCTGTACTATGAGGGCATCCACTCCTATTCGGTAAAGGTCGTGTATCAGACTCTCTACCTGCTTGAGCTCTTCGGGATAAATGATAGTGTTGAGTGTGACATAGATACGCACCCCGAAGCGGTGGGCGTATTCAACAAGTCCGGCTATATCCTCAACTGAATTGGCGGCTGCGGCACGGGCGCCATGCGACGAGGCCCCTATGTATATGGCGTCGGCTCCATGACGGATAGCTTCAATAGCTGTAGCAGTGTCACGCGCCGGCGACAGGAGTTCTATTTGACGTGGTTTGTTCATTTGTAATGCAAAAGTATAGAGTTTTTTTGATTACTTTTGTAAAAACCAATCAAAATCAAACTTACTTCACTCTGACCCGCGGCTGACACTGCCGGCAGAGATATATAGATAGAATTGAAAAGGAGCTGTACCCGCATAGAGTACAGCTCCTTTTCGCTATATGATTATCTTAATTTATTTCAAGAGTTTACGGTCGTTGTCGCTGCTCTCCAACACGCTCATCTGATGGATAGCAATTTGGTTGAGTTTGATAAGTCGCTCTGATTGGATTAAGCCTTGTTCTATGAATACGGCATTGAGACTCTCCATGTTGGATAGGCAGATAAGTTCATTGACTGATGCATAGTCGCGGATATTGCCTTTCAGATCGGGATTAGCTTCACGCCACTGTTTCGCGGTCATGCCGAACATTGCCACATTAAGCACATCCGCTTCGTTGGCATAGATGATACTTGATTGTGTTTTGGTGACTTCTGCCGGAATAAGATTCTGCTTGATGGCATCGGTATGTATGCGGTAGTTGATTTTCGACAACTCACGCTTCGCAGACCATCCAATCAACCTCTGCTCCTCGGCTTTCAATCGCTGGTATTCTTTTACAAGGAGAAGTTGGAACTTCGGACTTAACCACATTCCAAAGTGATAAGCAATATCCTTATGTGCGTAAGTACCACCATAACGTCCCGCCTTGGCAATTATGCCTTTAGCGTTTGTCCGCTCAATCCATGCCTTTGTGGAAAGGACAAAATTATTACTTCCGGCTGCATTTTTAATTGCACCGAATTCGGTACAATTAAAATCAGGATTATATAGCATTTCCCATTCGCCGAGGTATTCAATCGTGCCTTTGAGACTGAGCCAACGAAATATTATATGCTCTTGCAGTTGGCTTTTAGCCATATCTGTCAGCGAAATATAATCATCGCCATCAACCCCGATTACGGTAATTGGAGTGTTTTGAACTGTGATTTTTGCCATTTTGGGGTTCCGTGTTTTAATTCAAAGGCAAATATAATGCAAAAATCAGATAAATCAGTCTGAGTATCCTGTTATTACATTATTAAAAGGCCCCGATATAGATTCAATTGAATTCGATATATAAGAAAAAAGAAAAGGAGCTGTACTCTATGCGGGTACAGCTCCTTTTCGCTATATATAGAGAGATGTTGGGATCATCAGATGCTTACGCCGGGTATATGACCTACGCATAGCTGTGTAATCCATATCCACAACGGACAGAAAGCCATGAAGAGGATTACCGAGATGGCAAGCGATGATGTACCGGTGGCCACATACGAATCATACTCGTCGGCAATGATAATACCTGAGAAAGCAGGGGGGAGAGCACCGGCTACTACGAGCATTGCCAGATTCTGAGCGTCCATCTTGAACCACAGACCTACCAGCAGAAGCAGTCCGGGCATCACAATCAGCTTGAGTATCACACCGAGGATACCCTGCCAGTTGATTTGAACCTTAACTGACGACAGTGTCACACCGGCGGCAAACACGGCAAGTGAAGCATTGGCGCCTTTGATAAGGTTGAATGACGGGCTAAGCTCCTTAGGCCAAGGTATACCACATACTACCCACACTACAGCTAAGATAGGAGCCCATGCCACAGGCTGGGCAAGTGCGTGGATGACAGGTTTCCACGGACTCGGCTTCTTACCTCCGTTCTTAGCGGCGGCAGCTTCGGCATTGCCGGCGTTGAGGAGAGAAAGTCCTACCGGGATACCTACGGCGTTAACCACGATTCCCACTATTGCCACCACCAATGCCACGTAGGCGTTAGTGCCGAAGATCGGTTCAAGAATGGCAAATCCGAGGAACCCGATTGTGGGTGAACCGTTGATTAGGGCCATGATAGCAGCATCGGCCTGAGTTACTCCCTGCTTGCGGAATCCATATTTGTAAATGTAGTAAACCAGCATGAAGCAGAACATGATTACTACAAGTGATATGACCGAAAGCTTTATATCCGCCACGAGCATGGCGCGGTCAGCGTTGACTATGGAGATGAACAGGGCTGCCGGTAAGGCGAAGTCGAGCACTACCTTGTTGAACGCTTTGGCATCTGTACCTGAGAATGCCCCTTTCTTTCCGGCAATGAAGCCTGCGAGCATCACCACCAGTATAGGGACTATCGCATATAGAATTATGTGTGACATAAGCGGTAGTTGAAATGGTTATACAATAATTTTCTGCAGAGGTGCGGGATTCAGATAACCTATATGGCCGCTTTCCTTGCCTGAGTCGGCTGCGAGCTGAACGTCAATCAGGGCCGGTTTCTTCGAAGCGATTGCTTCGGTCAGCGCTGTGGCGAATTCTGCCGGAGTGGTCACATAATATGTCTGGGCGCCAAATGCTTCTCCGAGTTTGTCATAGCGAGCCTTCACATCGAGCGTGGTCGGGGCAGGGTCGCCGTCCTTGGAAAGGTTCTGGCCGATACCGTTGTAAATACCTCCGTTGTTGAATATACATACTGTTACAGGAAGATTGAACCTGCATATTGTGCTGAAGTCCATGCCTGAGAATCCGAATGCACTGTCGCCTTCTATGGCTACGACACTCTTTCCTGAGGCCACGGCGGCACCGATGGCTGATCCCATGCCCATACCCATGATGGCCCATGTGGCGCAGTCAATACGGTGACGTGGCATGCTCATGTCTATCGAGTCGCGGGTATCATCGAGGGTATTGGCTCCTTCGTTGACAAGGATCACATCAGGATTGGATTCAATAATCCCTTTTATGGCTCCTAAGGCGCTCCAGTGGGTCATTGGGACGGTAGGAACTTTCAGGCGTTCAAGGAACTTGGCATTCTTCGTCTTTGTCTCAGCCTGAAGAGCGGGAACCCAGGAGGGATCCATTGACAGCTTGTAGGAGGGAAGCTTTTCCATCATTGCATCGATGGAGCTTTCCATATCGCCTACTACCGGAGCTGCTATCGGACGGTTGCAGTCGATCTCTTCAGGGTCGATCTCAAGCTGTATGAATTGTCCCTGCGGATTCCACTTGCCGTGTCCGCGTGACAGAAGCCAGTTCAGACGAGCTCCGACGAGCATCACCACATCGGCCTGCTCCATGATGGTGCTACGGCAGGATAGCGCGCTCAACGGATGGTTGTCAGGCAGCAGACCCTTGGCCATTGACATGGGATAGTAAGGAATGCCGGTGGTTTCTACAAATTTCTTAATCTTGTCATCAATCTGGGCGTAAGCTGCGCCTTTGCCGAGCACTATGGCCGGGCGTTTGGCTGATGCAAGAAGCTGCAGTGCGCGGTCAACCGATTCTGCTGACGGAACCATGGCAGGTGCCGGATCAACGGGCTTGAACAGAAGCTTCTCGGCATCCTCACGGTTCATTACGGCTCCGAGGCACGGAGTGGTGACGTCAAGATATACGCCGCCGGGACGGCCGCTTACTGCTGCGCGGTAAGCGCGTGCCACAGCTGTAGGTATATCTTCAGGACGATTTACTCGATAGGCTGCTTTGACAAGACCTTTGGCTACATTAAGCTGATCCAGGCCTTCGTATGTGCCCTGGTCAAGGTCAATTGGTTCACGTACACTTGATCCTGATATCTGGATCATAGGATAGCAGTTGACGGTAGCGTTGGCTGTCGCGGTAAGGCCGTTCATGAATCCGAGCGACGAAACGGTAAGCAGCACACCCGGAGTCTTTGTCAGATAGCCATGGGTGGCAGCGGCCATACCGGCCTGCTGCTCATGGCGGAAACTGATGAAACGTATCCCTTGCTCCTGGGCTATATATGCCACCTCGGTGACAGGTATACCTACCAGACCGTACATGGTGTCGATACCTACGTTACGTAGGGCGCGGGCCAGAATGTACATGCCGGTTACCTGTTCAGGGTACTGGGGAGCCTGAGGAGCGGCAGGGGTAGTTGTATTGGAAGTTGTTGACATTTTAAATTTTGGTTATGAAGTAGATGCGTTATGATAGATAATCACGGGTTACTGTGTGATGTATAGCTTGTTACATCTGTCCGTTGGCGAGCGGTGCGGTTGTACCGTTCTTTGCAAATGCGGCAATCTGGTCGTCGGTGTATCCTATTGATTTAAGCACCTCTTCGGTATTGCCACCCAGTGTCGGACATGGTCCGTAGGTAGGCTGATAGTTTGAGATGGTGAACGGGCATCCTACGGTTACAAATTCGCCGATATTGCCACCCTGATTGATCTTGACAAGTGTATTGCCGTCATAAAGGCTTTCGTCGGTCATGATCTCCTTGGTGTTGAGGACAGGAGCACAGGGTACTCCATAAGGAGCGAGCTGCTGGACAACTTCATCCTTGGTGCGCTGCATGGTCCACTGCTCAACACGCTGTATTATTTCCTGTTTGTGGCGGTCGCGGGCATCAGCTGTATTGAAGTCAGGATTTGTAAGCCAGTCCTCAAAACCGAATGCCTTGCAGGCAAGTTCGAAATCCTTGGCACCACGCTGGAAAATAACGTAGGCGTAGTCATTGGGGTCAGTCATATAGTTCTTACACTTGTAGGTCCATCCGAGTACGCCTGAACCTTCGGTATTGCCTGAGCGGGGAACGTAGTCAGGGAATTTTTCATTAGGATACTGCGGGAATTGGGTAAGATAGCCTATGCGGTCAAGTGTGAGCTGGTCACGTGTCTTGATTCGGCAGAGGTTAAGACATGCGTTGTGCATTGACTGATAAACGAATGATCCTTCGCCGGTACGTTCGCGCTGCATAAGGGCAGCAAGCAGACCGATAAGAAGGTGCATACCTGTGTTGGAGTCACCGAGGGCGGCACCGCTCTGAGTAGGTATGTTATCGGGGCCTGAGTACCAGCCGGTGGTTGAGGCTGCAGCAGCTGTTACCTGGGCAATAGGTTCGTAAGCCTTCAGATTCTTGTATTTCGATGATGGCGGGAATCCCTTGATGGTTCCATAGATACAGCGGGGGTTGAGCTGATGTACTACCTCCCAGCTGAATCCGAGTTTGTCCATAGCTCCGGGGTGCAGGTTTTCAACAAAGATATCGGCTTCTTTGATAAGTTTTGTAAGGATTTCCTTGCCGTCGGGGGTGGCGGCATCAAGTGTAAGCGACTTCTTGTCGCTGTTTAGCTGAAGGAAGTAATAGCTGGGTTCATTAGGATCAAATTGCAGCTCTTTACGTGTGGCATCACCTGAACCGGGGCGTTCGATTTTGATAACGTCGGCTCCGAGCCAAGCGAGCATCTGGGTACATGAAGGTCCTGACTGGACACTTGTAAAATCCACTACTTTGATTCCTTGAAGAGGTGCGGTGTTCATAAGATAAGATATTAAAAGTTTTTTAGATGTTTTATCTGAATAACAACGCAGAATGTAAAAAGGTCGGGACCCTATGAAATTTTATCAAGGACCCCGACCTGCGGAAGAGTGGATAATTGTCTATTGAATCAGCGCTTTATGCCTGATCTGCGAAGAGATTCGTCGACATCGCGGCGGATATCTTCTCTCATTTTCTCAATATCGGATTCTGTAAGAGCCTGAAACCCTTCATTACATTTGTTTGAACTGCTCAGATCACTGTTCATCAATTCAAAGTCAGACTCTGACAGGAACTGCAGCTCATTCAGCTGTTTCAGATTGTCTAAATCCGAAAGCGAGTTGAAAAATTCAAAATCATCGAATCGGCCGCATCCTGAATCGGACCTGTCGCTCTGGTAATTGCAGCTTGCGGTGAAGGACCATGACATATCTTTGGGAATGTAGTTGATGTTGTAGACGCAGTTTTGATGCTGGTCACGGACAATTACGATTATTTCAACCTTGTTGGTCCCGCTGCGGCGGTAATTGGTAGCTATATTGCGGTCCTGATCGGCAGCTTTAAGCAGTTTTTTTATGATGGGATTCTGATTCCACCCTACCATTACGGTACGGCGGAGCACACGGTTGGTCTTCGGGTCGCGTGACTCGACGAAAGATATGTCGGAATCTTTTATTTTCTTGATCTCATCAATCATCTTATCAATTGATGTAGTTGCCGCCGACATGGCAGGCACCGTAGCTAATACGGCGATTATGGCAATCAGAAGTTTCTTTAACATGGCTCTGTGTTTTTATATTTCTGAAAAAAGGTCGGAGAAAGCTTCGCGTTTAAGGGCCTCGATTTCGGGGTCATCGCTCCGGTAGAAATCATCATCAACCTGAAGCACCTCTTTTTCGAGCATATCAGCACGCTGTTGCGACATGCGTTCAGCCTTCTGCAGTTCGGGAAGTATGAGGTCGATATCCGTTATCACTTTCCCGTTGCGTACTATGAAGCTTCCCTGATAGGAGGCATGCAGCTCGGATTCGAATTGCTCCTGTCGGTGAAATGATATGCCGATACTTATCAGTATGGCCACCATTGCTGCTGTTGCCATGCTCCAGAGTATGATGGCGCGCGATGAAAGCTTGCGTTCTGGCTTTGAGGCGGAGGCCTCTTCATCGAATGCGGTGGCATACCATCTCATCATGTCGGTATATTTCATCAGATCCGATGATATATCCGGCGACGAAAAGTAACGGTACAGCACCCGTTCCTCGCTTATGGATGTTTCGCCTTCCAGAAACCGGGCCATCAGCTCATGGGCTTGCTTATGCCCTATGACAGGATTTCCCGGCTTGTTATGTTTTAGTCTAATCATCATATGGACGTGAATTAATAAACATTTCTTTTATGCGCTTGCGTGCTCTTGACAGCGATGTCCTGACTGAGGATTCCGAGGAGCCTATCAGCGATGCTATCTCGGCATTCTCCATACCTTCAAAGTGACGCATGCGCATTATCACTTGCTGGCTTTCCGGTAAAGAGCTGAGAATGCTGTTGACCGATTCGGAATAGTCGCTTGCAATGACTCTTCGGTCAGCTTCGTTATCCTCCGATATCAGGTGATCAGCCTCGTTGACCGGTATCTTGCCGTTGCGCCGCAGACGTATGATGTCGATGCATCGGTTTCGTGAAATGACCATGGCGAGCGACTCGGCTGATACGTATGCGTCAAGTGAGTCGCGCATACTCCACATCTTGAGTAGCGTGTCCTGAGCAACGTCCTCTGCCTCGTCATTGTCCTCAAGCAATTTTGCTGCCCTTCTGACAATGACCGGTCGGATTTGCATGGCCATATTTTGAAATTCAATGCGTGTCATCCTTGTCTCTTCATCTTTATGACGAAGTGGGTGCTGATTTGTTACACTATTTTTGCACTTTTTTTATAGACAATCCCGGCAGATTGATGTAAATTTGTGCTTATGAATCGACGGAAATTTTGTAAAATACTGGGACTTAGTGCTATAGCCGTGGCGGCCTCTCCCGCTAAAGCAGCGACGGCTGTTACATCAAAAAGTGCGGCGGTGCCACGCTGCCGTATTTCCGTAGTACGGTGCGAATGTTTTTCAGATTTACAGAGCCGCTATCTTGATGATCCGGAAGCAGGACCATGCACAAAGTTCAAATGTGGTGAGGAATTCACGGTTGATCGAAGCAATTATGATGAATTCAGCCGCAAGTTCTGCCCGAAGGCATGGAATGCGGTGCGGGCACATGTTGATGCCGCGCTGTCCGTCGGCGCTTCAGCTGAATGCGGTAAGAGTCCGGCCGATAAGGCTGTGATAGTATGTTGCCCTGACGGTACCCGCCCGGTGATATTCAAGGTGGTACCTCTTAACGCATAAATAATAGCAATATAGCAATAAGGCAATATCCATATCTCAGGGTATTGCCTTATTTGTATCTTAAAGATGTTGATGCGCGGATTAGAGCGCCAGTATCTGTTCGGCGTGAATCTTGGTCTTTATCTGTTTCGGAAGCATTATGTGCTCTATGGTCCCTTCGGGCGAAATGATAAATGTTGTGCGGAAGGTGCCCATGTATTTACGGCCATACATTGACTTTTCGCCCCATACACCCATCTGCTCGACCAGATGATGGTCCGTATCAGCGATAAGAGGGAAGGGGAGGTCATATTTTGCCGCAAATTTCTTATGTGATTCAGCCGAGTCGACGCTTACGCCTATCGCCTGATATCCAGCCTTAAGCAGATCGTCGTAATTGTCCCTTATGCTGCAAGCCTCGGCGGTGCAGCCGCTGGTGTTGTCCTTCGGATAGAAATAGAGCGCTATCTTCTTGCCGGGATAATCACTGAGTCTTATTTCGTTGCCTTCGGCATCCTTGCCGAGTAAATCAGGCACTTTGTCACCTACATTCATGTGAAGATTCTATATTTATGGATTTGATTATATGTTCAGAAATAATAACCGTGCGGCTGTATCTACGGTTCAATGCTTTGCTTTATCAAGCATTATGAAGGCTTCGGCACGCGAGGCATTTATGAGGAGCGGCTGGTGGGCATCCGAGTTTACCACAATCGGATAATTCCCTGCGGCCAGACGGTCAAACATTGCTATTGACGGAAACATGCGGCGGTGTTCTATCCATGCCTTGGTGTTGATTTCCACTATTATGCCTGCATCCTTTACCATGCGCAGCAGGCGTTCTACGCGCTCCTTGTACCAAGGCTCCTGCTCGATACCCTCCTTGAAGTGGCCGGCATTGTGGCCTATCTTGTCAAGATGGCCTATTATATCCAGGCTTCCTTCTTTCACCATAGCCTCGGAGCAGTCATAGAAAGTGTCAACAACGTAGCGGATATCACCGCGGAAGTTTTCAGCCATCTTGCGTGTGAAGCTGTCAAACCGTCCGTCAACGTCGATGATGTCGCCCGACTGTGAGGGTATGAAATGTACCGACCCTATACGATAGTCGAGGTCCAGTGTGTCAAAGTATGGATTCGATGGTCCCCATGCTGGACCGAGATAGTCAATCTCCATGGATGCATATATCTTCATCCGTCCGTTATATAGCTCTTTAAGGCGACGGATCTCTGCCATATATGCCGGTACATCAGCCTTTGACATATTGCATGGCGATTCTATCGGCACCGGGGAGTGTGGCGAGAAACCATAGTGGGTAAATCCTGCGGCACAAGCGGCCGCGGCAAATTCGGCCATGGTGGCCTTGCCATCGCAGAACTGGGTGTGGGAGTGCAGCGTGTACAGTTTTGAATCGCCTACAAGATTTTCAACAGTTATCATTTCAGCACTTTTCTGTAAAATATAAATGTCAGAACCGCGGCCACAGCGATAGCGGCAGAGAGTGATAAAACCAGACTCAGTCCTAATCCTTCAGGCCGTGGCGCATACATTAGATAGCTTACGGACACAACGGTCATGAATATAGCCGGAAGCAGAGATATGATGTAGGGGAGTTTCTTACGTGCCAGATAGCATGTCACAGCCCATAGCGTGAATACGGCGAGAGTCTGATTGCTCCAGGCGAAGTAGCGCCACAGTACTGAGAAATCAATACTCATTATCAGGAATACCAATATGAATATAGGTGCGGTGACGGCTATGCGTTTCCATATCTTACGCTGGTCAAACTTGAGGAAGTCGGCCACCATAAGGCGCGCGCTGCGTAGGGCGGTGTCGCCGGTGGTAATAGGTGCGGCAATCACGCCGAGCACTGCCAGCACACCTCCGAAGGTACCGAGCCAGGAGCGTGAAAGCTCGTTGACCAAAGCTCCGGCCCCGGAGTGCGACGCCATATATTCATGCAATCCTTCATAGCTTTCCGTAAATGTCACTGCCGCGGCAGCCCAGATCAGGGCTACAATGCCTTCGGCCACCATGGCTCCGTAGAATACAGGCCGTGCCAGTTTCTCACTCTTTATGCATCGGGCCATCATGGGACTCTGTGTGGCATGGAAGCCAGAGATAGCTCCACAGGCTATGCTGACAAACATCATCGGAAAAATGGCCTGCGATGTGTCGGTACGGAATGTGTCGGCAAATGATACCGGTATTTCCATGCCTCCGAACAGAAGCACTCCAAGCAATCCTGCTGCCATGAAGAGCAGCGCGAATCCGAATATGGGGTATAGATTGCCTATGAGCTTGTCGATAGGGAGCATAGTGGCAAGCAGGTAATAAGCGAATATGGCGAACACCCAGAAGCGGGCGTCAAGATAATCAGGAGTCATGCCTGCCAACAGATCGGCCGGTGTGAGGATGAACACAGCTCCTACAAGCAGAAGCAGGAGCACGCTGAACACCACGGTCACTTTCTTCACTCCGCCTCCAAGCTGATCGCCTATGATTTCGGGGAGTGAGCAGCCGCCGCTGCGCAGGGATATCAGGCCGGAAAGAAAATCATGTACCCCTCCGGCGAATATTGTTCCTAATGCTATCCACAGAAATGCCGCTGGGCCGAACATGATGCCCATTATGGCTCCGAATATCGGGCCGAGTCCGGCAATGTTAAGAAACTGTATAAGGAATACCTTCCATGTGGGCATCGGCACGAAGTCAATGCCGTCAGCTTGGGTAATAGCGGGTACCGGAGCATCGGCTCTGGTACCCATTATACGGTCTATTATCAGGCTGTAGATAAAGTATCCACCTATCAGTACAGCCAGTGATATCAGAAATGCTGTCATTTCACAGGATTGTCAAATGTTGGATTGGCTATGTTCTGACGCATGTCAGTGTCAGCCTGCACGTTTTTCATGCGGTAATAGTCCATTATGCCAAGATTGCCGGAATGGAACGCTTCGGCCATGGCTTTTGGCAGCTCGGCTTCAGCTTCGATAACTTTGGCGCGGGCTTCCTGTGCTTTGGCTTTCATCTCCTGCTCGAGAGCTATAGCCATTGCGCGGCGTTCCTCGGCCTTGGCCTGGGCTATGTTCTTGTCGGCCTGAGCCTGGTCGATCTGGAGGGCTGCGCCAATATTCTTGCCTATGTCTATATCCGCGATGTCGATTGACAGAATTTCAAAGGCTGTACCGGAGTCGAGTCCTTTGCGGAGCACAAGCTTGGATATGCTGTCGGGATTCTCAAGAACCTGCTTATGGCTTTCGCTCGAACCGATGGAGGATACAATACCTTCGCCAACGCGGGCAAGAACGGTATCCTCACCGGCTCCACCTACGAGCTGGCGTATGTTGGCGCGTACAGTGACACGGGCCTTGGCTATCAGCTGAATGCCATCTTTTGCCACCGCAGTCACAGGGGGAGTGTCGATTACCTTGGGGTTGACGCTCATCTGTACAGCCTGGAATACATCACGTCCGGCCAGGTCAATGGCTGTGGCCATCTTGAAGCCGAGGTCAATATTGGCTTTCGCTGCTGATACAAGAGCATGTACTACTTTCTCAACGTCGCCGCCAGCCAGATAGTGGGCCTCAAGGTCATCGCGTGTCACATCGGACAGTCCAGCTTTGTGGGCTTCAATCATAGCGCGGACAATAGTGGATGCTGGCACTTTACGTATGCGCATCAGCACCAGCTGTATCAGCGATATATGGACTCCGCTTACACGGGCGGAAATCCAGAGAAAGAACGGTACATAGTAAAGGAATATGCAGATTACTGCAAGGGCTGCCACTCCCAGAATGATGGCGGTGAGTTCAATAGAATCCATGGCGTGATGTAATAATGTATAAATAAGGTGTGTTGATTAACGTGCTTTCATCTCTGTGGAGATGATGTTGTTGGACAGACGGCGAAGCTCAGTACGCATCCGCTCCATATCTTTTTCGGCCTTGAGTATGGCCGATGATGTCTGCTTGTCGCCCTCGGCATAGCTGCGGCGCATGTCGGTCAGGCGGTTGGCGAGCTGTGTCATCTCATCTTTTTTGTCAAGATAGCTCTCCATAGCCGCTGCGGCTGCATCGGATGCGAAGTCCTCCAGGGAATGCAGACGTGTGCCGTCAGGCAGGACAAATTCAAAATCAGAGTTGGATTCGTTGTCGGTTACCACATCGATAGCATCTACGGCAGCCTTTATTTTGCTGACATTTATGCCATCCTTCGGGGTGGCGGCAATGGATGACAGGCGTGCCAGCTGAGCAAGGTCAGGGGTATCAGGCGAGTAGTTGACACGTAGCTCGGTGGGTACATACAGATAGATGGTCACTTTCCCGGGTATATGGTTGCGGTCTGTAGCCCACCATCCGGCACCAGTCACCTCGTCAATGGCCAGCATATAGTCGTCGGCGGGGGAGTTATAGGGCATGCCTATGTTCTGAGGCTCCAGATAGCTGTCGCCGTCATTGCGTGATATGTATATGTCGTAGCCGCCAAGTCCGGTTTCAGGATTGTTTGAGGCAAAGTAGAGTGTCACTCCATCGCTCATCAGGAATGGGAAATTGGAGTTGACTCCCTTCTGGTTCACAGCTCCGTTAAGCTGGCGGGGCTGCTCCCATGTGCCGTCGGCAAGCAGGGATGATTCCACAAGGTGAATCTCCCCACGTGAGTCGGGCGCACCCCACATCTTATGCTCGCCGTTTTCGGTCACATATACGGCGGTGTGTGTGTTGGGGCGCATATTTTCAGGCAGTGTTTCAGGACTTGACAGTTGGCCTGTGGGCGCTGACAGGCGGAATGCCTGCAGGAACTTGTCTTTGTCAACGGTGAAGCTGTCAATCACGGCAATCTTCTCCACGCGGTCAAGCATAGAGCGTCCGAGATCCATTTTGGCTGACAGACTGTTGCCGGGATCATTCTCCGGAACCTCTTTGTTCTTATATTTTGATTTGAAATACTTTTCAATCCACTCGTCGGCGCCGTCAAAGTCATACTGCTCCATCTTGTATTTGGCCATTGAGAGCATTCCTGATGCTCCGGCGCGGTCAAGGTAGCGGGTGGCATCGGCGGCATGTCCGCTATATAGCAGCGCTTCTCCGGCCATGGCGTTGATGTTGGCATTCTTAGGCTCGCGGTCGGCGGCGGCTTTCAGTTCGGGAGCTGCCAGCTTATAGTTGCCGGCTGCGAATGCAGCCTTCGCCTCGTCCAGTGTGATGGCGTATGCCGACAGCGATAGTGTGGCGGCAGCTGCTATGAATATGTTGCGTAAATTCATGATTACGGTTTTTAGAGGATGTTTAATCACAAAATTACGAAATTTATTCTGAATCTGAAAAATCGGAGTGCCCGCTACCGGATATTCAATATCTTGTGTGTCTGCAATGACAGCCTCCATTCAGGGTGTGCAAGGATATATTCCACTGTTTCAGCAATGTTGGCCGAGCCTGTAACTGGGTCGGTACATGGCTGAAGAAATCGGTGGGCGGCTGTGAAGTGGCAGTTCATCGCATCAATATCAATAGAGGGATGGTACACCGCTTTCAGTTCATCGCACCGGTCGAGTGCCCATGGTTGTGACTTCGGGGAACATGTTATCCAGTCAATACCTTCAGGTGCGGCGATGGAACCGTTGGTTTCAACCGCTATATATCGTCCTGCGGCGTGGAGCGCATCGATAAGCGTACGGTCAAGCTGCAGGAGCGGTTCGCCACCTGTAATTACCACATGCCGGGCTGGATACTTCTCTACTTTCTGCACTATCTCCTGCGCGGTCATCAACCGGTACTCGCTGTGGTCAGTGTCGCAGAAAGTGCAGGTGCGGTTGCATCCGCTCAGACGTATGAAGACTGAGGGGGTACCGGTGTGGAATCCTTCGCCCTGTAGAGAATAGAATATTTCGTTTACGCGGTAGCGGCTATTGTCAGTCGGCTTCATAAATGGCTATGTTGTCTTCGCTTTCCTGAACCTCCACCTTGTAGCATTGGGGTATACGCTCGCATATCCAGCGTGCTATGTTTTCAGCGGTAGGATTGAATGGGAGCAATTCGTTGAAGTCGCCATGATCCAGATAGGATGTCACGCTCTCCTTTATGGCCGAAAAGTCGACCACCATTCCATTGGCGTTAAGTTCACGCGCCTTGCACCATACGGTTATTACCCAGTTGTGTCCGTGGCGGCGTGAGCATTTGCTCGGATAGTCAAGAGTCAGATGGTGGCATCCGGCTATCTCCATTCGTTTCTTTACGTAATACATCGGAATTGGTTATAGGTTATTGATCAGCGGGGCTCAGGCCGTAACCGGCGGCTACCATGATCATATATTCGCGTGCCGCTTCATACTGGTTCTCTATTTTCCCGTCAAGAATGGCATCCTTGATGGCGCTTTTTATGGTCCCTACTATAGCCGAGGGAGGAAGATTGAACGTGGTCATTATCTCACTGCCGTCAATGGGTGGCTGGAACTGACGTATATGGTCACGCTCCTCAAGCTCGGCCATCTTGCGCTTCACATTCTCAAAGTTCTCAAGGTGACGGCGCACTTTCTCGGCATTCTTGGAGGTGATATCGGCCTGACATAGTGTCATAAGGTCATCGATATCATCGGCGGCTTCATGTATCAGGCGCCGTACGGCAGAATCGGTCACTTCATCCTCAACGAGCGCAATCGGGCGCATGTGCAGCTCCACGAGCTTGGCCACATACTTCATGTGCTCATTCAGCGGAAGCCTCATTTTACGGAATATACGGGGCACCATCTTCGCTCCTACGAAGTTGTGATTGTGGAAAGTCCAGCCTATGTTGTCATCCCAGCGTTTTGTCACCGGTTTGGCAATATCGTGCATCAGCGCTGCCCATCGGAGCCATACATTCTCACTGTTGGCTGCCACTTTGTCAAGCACGGTGAGCGTGTGGTCGAAATTGTCTTTATGTGCCCGCCCTTTTACGACATCTACTCCGCGCATGGCATCCAGTTCGGGGAATATTTTTTTTAGCAGCCCTGTGTCGGCAAGCAGGTGCCAGCCGATGGACGGCTTTTCCGAGCCCATGATCTTCATTAGCTCTGTGGCTATCCGCTCGCGGGTGATGATTTCGATGCGTGAGGCGTTGCGGCGTATGGCCTCCAGCGTTTCGGGGTGGATGGTGAAGTCAAGCTGTGTGGCGAAGCGCACGGCGCGCATCATGCGCAGAGGGTCGTCGGAGAAAGTCACGTCAGGGTCAAGCGGCGTACGGATTATACGGCGTTCAAGATCCTCCAGCCCGTTGAAGCGGTCGATAAGCATGCCGAATCCTCCGGAAGTCACGTCGATAGCCATGGCGTTGATGGTGAAGTCGCGGCGTGAGAGGTCATCGTCAAGTGTCCCTTCGCTTACCTGCGGATTGCGGCTTTCAGGGGTGTACGATTCACGGCGGGCACCTACGAATTCAAGTTCCATCTGCCCGCGTTTGACCTGCGCGGTGCCGTAGGTCTTGAATACGTTGAGCGATGTCCCGCGGCCAAGTTTTGCGGCTACTTCACGTGCCAGATCTATACCTGATCCTACCGTTACGAAATCAATATCCTTAGAGTGGCGGTGCAGGATCAGATCCCTTACATATCCACCCACCACGTAAGCCGGTATGCCAAGTCCGTCGGCCGCACTGCCTACAGTATGGAATACCTTCGAGTCAATCAGGTGCTTGAAGTTTACAGTGTCGGGAGTCATTTCAGGGTATAAATTCTACAATCTGTTCGGTTACGTCGCCGGTAAGGCACTCAAGTCCTGTCTCAGTGACCAGATATGTGTTCTCAATGCCCACGGCTCCAACCTTGGGGATGACGAATTTCGGTTCCAGTGCAAATACATTGCCGGCGGCAAGGATGTCGCGGCTCCGTGGTGCTATGACGGGGAGCTCGTTGATTTCGATACCGACGCCGTGGCCTATGAATCCGGCTTTCTGATGATGCCCCATGAAGTATTCCGCAAGTCCGGCTTCCTCAGCCATTCGCGCCGCTTCATGGTAGAGTTGCTTGGCTTCAGTGCCTGGTAGGGCTATGGCAGCCAGATGGTGGCATATATCTATTGAGCACTGATGGGCTTTCTGAGCCAGCTCTGTAATATCTCCGAGGCGGAACGTACGCGTCATGTCGGTCATGTAGCCGGTGAAATTTCCGTTGGCATCAACCATTATGGTGTTGCCCGGGCGGATAAGTGTGCCGTTGGCACCTCCGGGATTCGAGGGGTCAAGCCCTGCTCCACCCATGGCGAAGTCGTAGGGCGATGGATTGTCGGCGTTCTCTCCTACAAGGATACTTCCCATGAATATCTCCATAGAGTCGCCGCTTATACGGAACTGTCCGAGGCACCCTTCAAGACGCAGAGCCCGCTCTATCTCTATCTGTAGCTCGATATCGGTCATGCCATCCTTGTACATGCGTGGTACGCGGCGGTATACAGCGCACTGCTTTTCTGCAGAAAGCTTTATCTGCTGGAGTTCATAAGGTGTCTTGACAGCACGGCAGGCGCGCATCACCGTACTGCCGTTGGTTATCTCACTACCGGGGAATACTGATTTCAACCGCTCGATGATGGAGTAGGGGGTGATGTCAAGTTCCAGAGCCAGCCGCTCAGGTGTATTGTCCGGGCCGATAGATAGGGGCATTTCCTCAGGCTTGCGGATATATATGATGTCATCGCCTGCAAGTCCGGCCGGACGGCGTACGAAGTATAGTACGGGGCCTTTTACAGGTATATATATGTAGCCGGTAAATACTCTTCCGGTCAGATAGTAGGTGTTTGCATTGTCGGTTATCAGGATTGCGCCTGTCCCGTTTGCGGCAAGACGATGCTTCACAGCGTCAATGCGGCGCTGATGTTCGTCCTGCGGAAGAAGTATAAGTGGATTCATGACTTTCAATTATTGAAAAAACTGACTACTTCGTCAAAGCTTCCGGCCGAATAATCGGCATCGGGGGCTGTGCCGAAGCCATAGGTGACATGCAGCATGGGGCACCCAGCGCTATGTGCGCTACGGCAGTCGCCTTCGGTGTCGCCTACATAGATTGGTGCTTTGAGATGATTTCGCTTGCTGATAAGGGCTATGTTATAATCCTTGCCATGCATGGTTTCGCCATACGTGAGCGTATCTGTTATGAACGGGGTGAGTCCCGTGAAACTGAGGAAATTTTTCAGTTCTTCGGCACCGCAGTTGCTCACCATGAACAGTTTATAGCCGCGGCTCAACTGCTCTATGCCCTCTCTTACTCCCGGATACAGGCGCCCTCCGAGCCGTGGCATCATAGTGGTCTCGTTATGGGCAAGCAGCTCCAGATAGCGGTCGCGGATATCGGCGGGACAGTAGGGAGCGGCTACACGGTCGTAGATTTTGTCAATGGTCATACCCATACAGTGTATAAGCTCATCGCGGCTTACTGTATGGTCAATACCAAGGGCACGGGACGTTTCGTCCCAAACTGCACAATATGAATCGACGGCATCCCAAAGTGTTCCGTCCATGTCGAATATTATACTGTCAAATCGCTGGTTCATCTATTATGAAGTTCTATTCCTACCTGTTGAATTCCTCTAAGGGTGTCAACCCGCATTATATGCCGTATATGTATCGGAGTGGAGTCAGCCAGATTGGCTGCCAGTCCCACCTGCACCTGCATCTGATAGGATGGGCCGAAGCCGCTTCCGAGCCATCGGCCGTACACGTCGGCAAGCTCCAGTTCCACTGTATCGCGGCGGAGAATGCTGTCCGATCCGCGGTAGCTCACTTCAAGCCACAGGTTGCGGTACATATAGGCGCCGCTGTGGCGAATGGCCGCGTCGAGCGTTCGTGTGTCGGCCGAGTCGAGTCCCGTGGGGTAGAATGTCAGGGTATCACCATAGGCCCATCCATGTATGTCGGTATCAGTGAATGAACTGAACGAAGAGTGCCGCCCCGAGCATCCGGCCATGACCGCCATAGCTATTATTGCTGCTATCAATGCTCTCATAAGTCGCAGTTATTCCTCGTTTTTATCAGGCTTTTCAGGGCGCGGACGGTCATTGCGCTGGCGACGTTCGCCTTTGGGGCGGCGTGGTTGCTCCTGATTTTTCGGTTTGCGCGGTTCTGCCGGCTTTTCCTGACCCTCGTTGGGGCGTTTGCCCTGCGGCTGTTGGGCGCCCTGCTTCTGCTTAGGTTTCCGCTTCTTTTTCTTCTTGTCAAAGCGGGCTATGCTGTCCTGTCCGAGGATGTCGGCATATTGTGAGGCCGGAGTGTTGGCCGATTCCGAATCACGCTGGAGCGTGAGCGGCTTTTCGCCGGCTTTGTTGAGGGCTATGATTTCAAAGGCTCTGTCGGCATCTATGGTGACGAGGTTGGCAGGTACATTCTTGTCCGTGCTGTACATTATCTCGCGCTTGAACACATCGTGCTTGAAGTGGAAATATGTGGCATCGGCTGTTTCGAGGCGCACCTCTTTAGCCGGCATTCTCTTCACGGCCTCCACATAGCTGTCCACCTCAAAGTTGAGGCAGCATTTCAGCTTTGCGCACTGTCCGGCAAGCTTCTGCGGATTAAGTGATATATCCTGATAGCGCGCGGCGGCTGTGCCAACCGATACGAAATTGGTCATCCAGCTCGCACAGCAAAGCGGACGTCCGCAGGGGCCTATGCCACCTATGCGTCCGGCCTCCTGACGTGCTCCGATCTGCTTCATCTCGATTCTCACCTTGAATGCATCGGCAAGGACTTTGATCAGCTGACGGAAGTCAACACGCTCATCGGCAATATAGTAGAATATGGCTTTGTTACCATCGCCCTGGTACTCCACATCGCCTATCTTCATATTGAGGTGCAGATCCTCGGCTATCTTGCGGGCGCGTATCATGGTGTCGTTCTCCTTGGCTTTCGCCTCCTCGAATTTCTCCATGTCAACAGGCCGGGCCTTGCGGAACACACGTTTTATCTCGGTGCCGGGTTTGATGTTGGCCTTGCGCATCTGCTTTGCGACGAGCGGTCCGGTAAGGGTAATCTGCCCTATGTCATGCCCGGGAGTGGCTTCAACGGCCACCCAGTCGCCCTGCTCGAGGGGCAGGTTGAGCGAGTTGCGGAAAAAGCCTTTTCGGGTATTCTTGAACTGGACCTCTACGATATCGAAGCCTGATTCCGTGCCGGGAATATCGGCCAGCCAGTTGGTGCAGTTCAGTTTGCCGCGCGGCGGCTCCTTGCGGGAGCATGGGCGGCACTGCATGTAGGAGCGTGGCGATTCATGCTCGGCATCTGACTGCTGAGGCTGATTGTTCTGTTCGTGATTCATGACTCACCGGATATTATTTGGCAAAGCTTACCGAACGGGTCTCACGTATGACGGTAATCTTCACCTGTCCGGGATATGTCATTTCGTCCTGAATACGCTTGGCTATTTCTGATGACAGCTTTTCTGTTTCGACATCATCAATCTTGTCGGCTCCCACTATCACGCGGAGTTCGCGGCCGGCCTGGATAGCGTAGGTCTTGATAACTCCGGGGTAAGAAAGGGCTAACTGCTCAAGATCGTTAAGGCGCTTGATGTAAGCCTCTACCATCTCACGGCGGGCACCGGGACGGGCGCCGCTTATGGCATCGCACACCTGCACGATGGGGGCCAGAAGCGACATCATCTCCACTTCATCGTGGTGAGCGCCTATGGCGTTGCAGATATCGGGCTTCTCCTTATACTTTTCAGCCAGCTTCATGCCAAGGAGTGCGTGGGGGAGTTCCGGCTCTTCGTCGGGCACCTTGCCTATGTCATGCAGCAGTCCGGCGCGGCGTGCTTTCTTGGGGTTGAGGCCGAGCTCCGAAGCCATTACGGCGCAGAGGTTGGCGGTCTCGCGTGAGTGCTGGAGCAGGTTCTGACCGTAGCTTGAGCGGTACTTCATCTTACCAACAAGACGCACCAGCTCGGGGTGCAGGCCGTGGATGCCAAGGTCGATAGTGGTGCGCTTACCGGTTTCGATGATTTCCTCTTCAATCTGCTTGCGCACTTTGGCTACCACCTCCTCGATGCGTGCCGGATGGATACGGCCGTCGGTTACGAGCTGATGAAGTGCCAGACGTGCTATTTCGCGGCGCACGGGGTCAAATCCTGAGAGGACTATAGCTTCGGGGGTGTCATCCACTATGATCTCAATGCCGGTGGCGGCTTCAAGGGCGCGGATGTTGCGGCCCTCACGACCTATGATGCGGCCTTTTATCTCATCGGAATCAATCTGGAATACTGTTACGGAATTTTCGATAGCTGTTTCAGTGGCTACACGCTGTATTGACTGTACCACGATACGCTTTGCCTCCTTGTTGGCGGTGAGCTTAGCCTCGTCCATTATGTCGTTGATGTAGCTCTGGGCCGCTGTCTTGGCCTCGTCCTTAAGCGATTCGATAAGTTTCTCTTTGGCCTCTTCCGATGAAAGCCCTGATACATGCTCGAGTTCCTCCTGAGCTTTGTGGCGCAGAGCTTCGAGCTCGGCCTGACGGGTTTCGTTGGCCGCTATCTGCTCCTGAAGGCGCTGGCGGGTCTGCTCGTTTTCGTTGCGGGTGCGCTGATTCTCACTCTGCTGCTGATTGAGCTGCAGTTCACGCTGCTTCAGCTTGCTCTCAGCCGACTGCACCTTCGACATGCGCTGCCCGGCCTGCTTCTCTGCGTCGGTTTTTATGCGGAGCTCCTCCTCGCGGGCTTCCAGAAGCTTGTTTTTCTTTATTACCTCAGCTTCGCTGCGTGCTTCGTCAATTATTACTTTAGCTTGGCTCCGGGCCAGATTCTTTTGTACTATAGTTGTGCCTACAATGCCTATCAGCAGTGCCACTACGAAGGCTATTGACACATAGATTGCTATTTCCATGGGTAGCTATATGTTTGTTATTGTTTCAATAAATTATAAATGTTTCAAATAAAAAAATCGTACCTGCCCCTTCCGCTGACGGATATAGGGTAAGTACGGGAAATATCGTGAGTGACACTCTTGTCATCTCGTATGCCGGCGGACATTGCTCCGGCGTTGTGTCCGACAGGTATTATCATCGTTCATCCTCAAGCAGACTGTCAATGTCGGCTTCGAAGCTGCCAAGCAGTTCGTCAAGTTCTTTCTGCTCCGCCACCATTGATATGTAGCCTTTGGCAAAGAGCAGTGTCACTTTGGCAAGCACCTCGCGGGAGGAGCTGTTGGGGAAGCGCCGGGTGTAGGCATCGTACACGTGGTTGACTTCCTTAGCCACTTCGCGCAGCCGCTCTTCTTCATCGCGGTTTATAAGCAGACTCATGCTGATGTCGGCTATGCGAAGATTTATTTTCAGTTTATCTGTCATGGCATCATTCGGTGAGTTCGGTGATGCATTTGTCGATTTCCCGTATGAGTTCCGAAAGCATTGACCGGGTGCGCTCAACATCCTCCCGCCGTGGTGTTATGGTGGTCACCACGCTCAGGTATTCTATTTTCTGCTTAAGGACTGCCATCTCTTTCTGCTGGCGCTCAACCGTGAGCCGGAGTTCGGCGATGGTCATGTCAGCGGCACGCTTTTCTTCAGCGAGCCGGCGGTAGCGCGATGTCAGAATCTCTGCTTTTGTCTTTAAGCTGTCAAGGCGGTGCTTGAGATTGCCGGCCATTATTATTCGAAATTTTTACAAAAGTAACGATTGTTTTTGTAAATATCAACAAAAATATGTGATTAATCGCGCGTAAATACGAAAAAAAAGCTCGCGTCCTTCACAGGCTACGAGCTTTTGATTCTAATTATTAGAGGTTGGGGGTGAACAGTGGGGGTCGAACCCACGACCTTCGGAACCACAATCCGACGCTCT
>OFGR01000574.1_pt1 | contig 36261 bp, 35 predicted proteins | sample 1521811 | NCBI WGS metagenome assembly OFGR01 (sample SAMEA3504098, study PRJEB24116) | mouse gut metagenome | biome: mouse gut; feature: mouse-associated habitat; material: faeces | place: Denmark | collected 2011
GACACGCCCGGTCGGTGTTCTTGGAATGGTGCGCACGAAGGGACTCGAACCCCCACGTCGTAAGACACTAGATCCTAAGTCTAGCGCGGCTACCAATTACGCCACGTGCGCTTCAAGGGCTTTCCGGAGTGCAAAGTTAGCAATAATGTGGTTATTTCCAAAATCCGTAGCCCAAAAATATGAAAAAATGATCCGGAATCAGGGTGTCATATGGATTGCTCCACGGCCCATACAAAGGCCCGCAGGCCGAGCTTAGGTGTGGCTTCGTCCATGGCTTTCAGCTGGCTCAGCAGCGGCGCCACTTTCTCGTCGGGCACAATGGTGATGATGGCAGAAGCCATTGACGGCCATGCATGCGATCCGTAGTGCGGCTCCCCGGTTCGGGAGCCGCGGCCGAGTACTTCGTTCCATGCCGTGAATCCGCGGCAACCGCTCTTCTCAAGCATGGTTACTATCTTGTCGTAATAAGCCTGGTCAAAGGCTATGAATATTGATTTCATTGAGCTGTTTGTTTAGTTAGTGACTTTCTGTGCTTGCTACGCGTGCGCTTGACTCCGATATATGCGAATATACAGTAAAGCGCCGGTACAAAGAGCAGGGTAAGGATTGTTGAAAGAGTCAGACCACCAATCACCGCCACACCCATAGGACGCCACATCTCTGAACCTTGTCCGGTGCCGAGGGCCATCGGCACCATGCCGAGGATGGTGGTCAGCGTGGTCATCACCACAGGACGCAGACGCGACTTGCCGCCTAAGATCACCGCCTGACGGATTGACAATCCGCGCTCACGGTTGAGCGTTATATAGTCAATAAGCACAATACCGTTCTTCACCACTATACCGATAAGCATGATAGCTCCGATCATTGACATAACGTTGAGGGTGTGCCCGGTGAGGTACAGTATGATGAACACGCCTGAGAATGCGAACATAAGTGAGGTCATGATGATGCCGGGATAAGTGTAGCTCTCAAACTGGGCGGCCATTACGATATATACCAGTATCACTATCAGGACAGCGAGCATAAGCAGGTCCTTGAATGAGTCCTGCTGGTCCTCGAAGCTACCTGCGAGCTGTATATTGATGCCTACAGGGATTTCCATGCGGTCAATGGCAATCTCGGCTTCAGCCACAACCTGACTCATCGGTACGCCGCTTACTACTGTGCTTACGGTGATGATACGCTCGCGGTCCTTGCGCTCGATGGTAGGGGGAGTGAAGCGTTCCACTACTTTGCCCACATCCTTTATGCGGACTCCCTCGCCGGCAGCATTGTAGATAAGTATGTTTTCAATGTCGGCTATCGAGGTGCGATGCTCCGGGGCATACATGACCTTCATGTCATATTCCTCGCCATCCTCACGGAAGTATGACGATAGCGAACCGTTGATACGGTTGCGCAGATAGTTGGCCGCTGTCTGAAGATTGAGGCCGTAAAGAGCCAGCTTCTCGCGGTCGAAGTCCACCTGATATTCCGGCTGATAGTCCGAGCGCGACACCATGATGTCAGCTGTGCCCGGTATCTTCATCAGGACGTTGCTCAGTTGGCGGGCCACAGAGTCGGTTTCGGCAAAGTCGTAGCCGTAAATCTCAAAGTCAATGGTCGACTGTCCGCCCATGGCTCCGCCACGGTTACCGCCCACGTTGACCTGACTCTTGCGTATCTCGGGATATTGCTTCAGGTCCTCACGCATTAAGGCTGCTATCTCGGTGATCTTACGCTCGCGGTCGCCGGGATCGGACAGTCTGATATTCATCGACACGATGTGAGGTCCGTTGTCCTGAAGCGATGCGAAGGTATTGTCGCTCGAAGCTTGTCCGGTGGTGTAGTTGAGGATATTGATTTCGGGATATTTCTTGCGCCATTCGTCGGCTATACGCGCCACAGTCTCCTGGGCTATCTCCACGCGTGTGCCTATCGGAAGTTCGATGTTCACGCCAAGACGTCCGTCGTCGGCCGTGGGGAAGAACTCCGTGCCCACAAAGCGCAGCAGGAATATAGAGCCTATGAATATGGCCATACATACGGCTATGGTTATGCTCTTATGGCCTACTACGTTGTGCAGCAGCCGGGCATATCCATTGTCAAAGGCATCCAGTGCGCGGTTTATCGGGGTGAAGAGCAGTGTGTAGAGGCGTCCGTGCTTGTTGTTGCGGCGAAGCAGCTGAGAGCAGAGCATCGGAGTGAGCGACAGAGCGCATACGGTGGATATAATCATCATGATGGTCACCATCCATCCGAGCTGACGGAACAGCACGCCTGTCATACCGGTGACAAGGGTCAGAGGGAAGAATACCGCTATAAGGGTCAGTGTGGAAGCTATTACGGATATAGCCACCTCGTTGGTGCCATGCACAGCCGCTTGCTTCGGGTCGCTGCCTCGTTCTATATGTGTGGTGACATTCTCAAGAACCACAATGGCATCGTCCACTACCATACCTATCGATATCGACAGTGCGGACAGCGAAACGATATTGAGCGAATTGCCTGTTATGGCAAGATATATGAAGGATGCTATAAGCGATATGGGGATGGTGATGGTGATGATCAGGGTGGCTCTCCAGCGTCCGAGGAAGGTGAATACCACAATCACCACAAACAGCAGTGCGTACAATACCGTTTCGACAAGCGAGGCTATGGTATTGCGGATATTATCGGAGGTGTCGACGATTACGCCAAGCTTCACATCCGACGGCAGACGTTTCTGAAGCGAAGGCAGCATCTTGAGCACCTTTGAAGATATGTCTACCGAATTGGCGCCCGATTGTTTCTGAATCACTATCATCGCACCTTTCTCTCCATCGTTGTACGTCTGCTGGGCACGCTCTTCAAGTGAGTCGTCAATACGGGCCACATCGCTGAGGTATATGTTGCGTCCGTCACGTGAGCCTACCACAATGCGGTTAAGCTCGTCGGACGATGCGAATTCCCCCTGTACGCGCAGTGAGTATGTGTCGCTTCCTATATCGAATGAGCCGCCGGGGATATTGCGGTTTTCGGCGGCGATGATGGATGATATGGTTTCGATGGACAGGTTGTAGGCTTCAAGTCGCTTGGGATCGACGTAGATATGTATCTCACGTTTCGGTGCGCCGGAAATGGACACTGAGCCGACTCCCGATATGCGTGCCAGCGGGTTGGCCACCGCCTCGTCAAGAATCTTGTACAGGCCGGGCATACTTTCGGAGGCCTGGACCGATAGCATGACGATCGGAATCATATCGGAGCTGAATTTGAATATGATAGGGTTCTCAGCATTGTCCGGTAGTGCGCTTTTCACCATGTCAAGCTTATCGCGCACATCGTTGGTGAGCACGTCAATATCCTTGCCGTATTCAAATTCGAGGGTTATGACTGAGATATTCTCTCTTGATTTGGAGGTGATATGCTTCAGGTCGTTTACCGCGTTGAGAGCATTCTCAAGCGGGCGGGTCACATTCTGCTCTATATCCTGTGCACTGGCTCCCTGGTATGTGGTCATCACCATGATGGTGTTGGTTTCCACGTCAGGGTACAGGTCGACCGGAAGTGTAGTGAGCGAGAACAGTCCGATTATAAGTACAGCCACGAAGCATAGCGTGGTCATGATAGGGCGCTTTACAGCGCTTGCGTACAGACTCATGTCGGCAGTATGTTATTTGTTAGCAATGCTGTCAGTTGCGGCGCGGTTCACAACATCGACCTTGGCTCCTGAAGAGAGGCGGGTCTGACCGGATATTACCACCATCTCGCCATCCTTAACTCCGGAAAGCACCTCGTAGGTGTTGTCGATACGCTGACCGAGCTGTACCTGGTTGAAGCTTACCGTCTGCGTGCCGGGATTATATACGTAGATGTATTTGTTGCCCGAACCTGTCTGCTTCACGACTGCGCGGTCAGGAACCACGATATTGTTGGCGGTGCCGAAATTGAGTGTGGCACGTGCGAACATACCGGGGAGCACCTTGTCGGCTGCATTATCGATAGTGATTTCAACGGTGAATGTGCGGGTTGATGCATCGACGGTAGGATGAATCAGGTAGACGGTACCTTTGAATTTCTCATCGGGATATACATCGAGTGCTATGTCAACGCCCATTCCTTTATGGACTTTGGTGTAATCTGTTTCCGATACGTTGATGATTATCTTTACCGGCTGTACCTGCTCAATGGTAAGAATAGGCTGGGTGCCGGTCATGTCGCCCGGATCGTAATTGCGAGCTGTGACCACTCCTGATATCGGCGATACCAGAACAGTGTTCTCCACCATATTGGTATACTGGCGGCGCGATGCGTCAAGTTCTGTCTTAAGCTGGTCGACGCTCTGCTGTGTGCCGGCTCCTATCTCAAGCAGTTTTACCGCACGGTTGTATTCACGTTCGGTGTTGGCGAGGCGCACACGCAGTTGCTCGATATTGACATCGTCAAGAATCACAACCTTCTGTCCTTTTGCCACACGTGAGCCTACATCTACAAGAATATTCTTGATGCGGTTAGGCGTAGATGTGGATATATTGTTGGTCTTGAAAGCCTCTACTGTGGCGGTGTATTCTCCTATCTGATTTACATCGGTGGTGAATACCTGCTGAATCTCCACTTTGGGCAGTTCTTCGGCGGTTTCGTTTGCTTGGCTGTTCTCAGACCCGGATTTCGAGCAGGCTGTCAGGGCGAGTGTCAGTGCAAGGATGGCAATATGTCTGTTCATCGTCAATATATTTTTTATTTGGTGGTGGTGTATTCTGTTCCGAGGAGCATATCGAGGTCGCTGTGGGCCACAAGATAGTTATATATAGCCTGATAGTATGCAAGGCGAGAGCGGGTGAGGGCAAGTTCGGAATCGCGCATGTCAAGGTATGACGCTGCTCCTAATCCGAAGCTGTCATGCATTATGGTGTAGGCTTTGTCGGCCTGGCGCATGCTTTCGGCGCATGATGCTATCTGCTTAATGTTGAGCTGGATGTTCTCAATGGCGAGCTTAGTCTGCATGTTTATGGAGCGTACAAGCTGGGTGCGCTGCCATGACATCTCCTCAACCTGAAGTTTTGCGGCCCGGATGCGGTTGTAACGCTGGCCTCCTTCGTAGAGTGGTATCGATAGCGTGAGCCCGACGGAAGAGTATGGAGTCCATCGGAATCCTTTGAAGGGGGAACCATTGGACATCGAGGTCCAGTTGTAGTTGGCCGTAAGTGCCAGAGTTGGCATTAATGACATTTTCTGCACCTCAAGAGCATCGCGTAGCTGACGTCCCTGTATGTCAAGCAGGCGCAGGTCGGCATTTCCTGAAATGTTGTCGGTGCGCGACAATACGTCGAGGGCATCATCGTACATGTCACGTTCATAAGCCGCGAGAGTCACATCCGGCTTGATGGCTATCTCGGCGTCGAGTCCCATGAGCAGACATAGCTGCAGACGGGCCTGACGTATGGCGATGATGGCCTGAGTTATGTCAGGCTCCACATTCTTCACCGCCACTTCCGTACGGAGCACATCATATTCCGAGGCGGCGCCTGCCTGAAATTTTTTAGCGTATGCGTCAGCCGTGAATTTAGCCATGTCATAGCTTTCCATTACCGTCCGATAGCTGTCCTCGGCCAGTAGCAGCGCGTAGTAAGCATTCTTGACCTGATTGACCATCTCAATACGTGAGCGTCTGGCTGATTCGACGCTCTGGAGAATCTGTGAGTCAGAAAGCTTGAGCGATTTCCATAGTTGTGGTGCAATCAGGGGTACAGAGGCCTGGAATCCTACGGAATAGGAATTGTCAAGACCTACCTTGATACCATTGGAGCGCTGAGGGGCCTGAGATGATGCTTCGCTGTCATCGCCATCCTGATTTCCGCCACCCATTGAGCCCATGTTCATGTACATGGTTTGCTTGGCTAAGGTACGGTTGTACGTACCTCCGAATGATACCGAGGGAAGAAGCTGCCCGAGGGATTCCTTTTTGGAATAATCCATGCGGGTAATCTCCATATCGGCGATATGTATGGTAGGATTTTCCGAAAGAGCCACAGCGATGCAGCTGTCAAGCGACATTGTGACAGTATCTGTGAAGAAAGTCGAAGTCTCAGCCGAGGCGAAGAATGATGTCAGGCATCCAAATGCAGATAATATAAGCTTAAAAGTCCGTGACATAATGTGATTAAGATGTGTATCGAAAGAGATATGATACGGAAATATGGTTTTAAAATTCGGAGCGGCCAAGTATGAATCGGTCGCTCCGAATGAATGAGTTATATAGAATGTGGATTATTCCACAACTTCAAAACCGGCCTCGCGAAGACCGTTCTTGATTATTTCGACATGTTCAGGGTTGCGGGTTTCAAGTTCAACGCTCAGACGGCATCCTACAATCTGTGTATTGGCGTGATTACGCTGGTGCTCTACAGAAAGAATGTTTGCGCCAAGGTCGCCAATCACGTTACATACTTTTGAAAGCTGTCCGGGCTTGTCGCTGAGGTTGAGCACTATGGTGCAGTCGCGTCCGCTCTTTACCAGACCGCGGGTGATGACACGGTTGAGGCTGGTAACGTCAATGTTTCCGCCAGATACAAGGCAAACCACTTTCTTACCCTTGATGGGCACCTTGTCAAACATGGCGGCGGCAACTGAAACGGCACCGGCACCTTCCGACACAAGCTTCTGCTGTTCGAGCAGAGCCAGGATGGCTGCAGCTATCTCATCGTCGGAAACAGTGACGATTTCGTCAACATATTTCGAACACATTTCATAGGTGTTGACTCCGGGCTGCTTCACGGCGATTCCGTCAGCTATGGTGGAAACGGCATCAAGATTCACACGGTCACCTTCGGCAAGTGATTTCACCATTGAGGGAGCACCTTCGGCTTGCACACCATATACCTTTACGTCAGGTTTGATAGTCTTGATTGTAAATGCCACACCGGAGATAAGGCCGCCGCCGCCCACGGGTACAATCACAGCCTCCACGTCGGGCATCTCTTCGATGATTTCCAGGCCTATGGTACCCTGACCGGCAATTACGAGGGGATCGTCAAACGGGTGCACGAATGTGTAGCCATGTTCTTTCTGAAGCTCGATAGCTTTGCGGTAGGCATCGTCATACACGCCGGGTACAAGGCAAACTTCAGCACCGAGAGCCTTGGTGGCCTCGATTTTTGACAGAGGAGCACCTGCGGGCAGACAGATCAGTGACTTTATGCCGGCATGTGAAGCTCCGAGTGCCACGCCCTGGGCATGGTTGCCGGCGGAGCAGGCTATCACTCCTTTAGCTTTCTCCTCTTCTGAGAGCTGCGATATTTTGTAGTAGGCTCCACGAAGTTTGAAAGAGCCTGTGCGCTGAAGATTTTCAGGTTTCAGATATACTTCGGCTTCCGGATTGATTTTGGTTACACCTATCAATTTAGGATGACGTGCTACGTCATTCAGAACTTTTGCGGCGTTAAATACTTCCGCGATATCAAGTTGCGCCATTGCAATTATATTTTATTGGATTTACTCTTGCAAAATTACAGATTACTCGGCTATTGACAAACATTTTGGATATGTTATTTTGGGCTAAAAATTCTAATTTTATAGAATTCTTAGGCAGTGGAGCTTTTTTTAAGTAACTTTGCGATATAATTCGTTGTTTAACTATTTGTGGAATTCTTGAAAAAGAAGCTCGAAAAGAAACATCAATAAAATGGACAATAACTACGATTTCAGCGATATAGCTCCTTTTGACGACTCCGAGTTCAGTGCCCGAATGTCACAATTGGTCCGTGAACCGGGTTTTGAACATGCTGTCAAATTTATAATGCCCGATGTTGATTTCGGCCGTTTTGCCGCTCAGCTGCTTGAAATACCTGACAAGAGGAGATTTCAGGAAATAGTGATGAAGCCATTCCTTGAAATGCTGGCCTCACGCACCACTTCCGGTATCACTATCGGCGGCCTTGACGGAGTGGAAGCCGGCAAATCGTATACGTTCATAAGCAATCATCGTGACATAGTGCTCGATGCATCGTTTCTTAATTACTGCTTCCTTCAGCACAACATCCCCACTTCGGAAGTGGCCATCGGCGACAATCTGCTGATTTACGATTGGATCACGGAACTTGTTAAACTCAATAAGAGCTTCATAGTAAAGCGTAATCTGCGTCTTACGAAAGCTCTTGAGGCCGCACGACAGCTGTCGGCCTATATCCACTACGCCATTACCGGAAAGCATGAAAGCGTATGGATTGCCCAGCGTGAAGGTCGTGCCAAGGACTCGAATGACGTGACGCAGGAGAGCGTGATAAAAATGCTCGCTCTTGGTGGTGGTGAAGGTAAGTCGCTCATTGACAGCATTGCTGAAATTAACATCATGCCGGTGTCGATATCATACGAGTATGACCCGAATGATTACCTTAAGGCCCGTGAATTCCTGCTCAAGCGCCTGGACCCTGACTTCAAGAAATCACAGCGCGATGACCTCTTCAGTATGGAGACTGGTCTGCTGCAGCCCAAAGGACGGATTCATTTCGAACTGGGAGCCTGCATCACTCCTCAGCTTGAGGAGCTGCGCGTAGTGACGGACAAGGTGGAACTTGTGAAGCGGATATGCGCCATGATTGACAGCTCGATACATCGCGGTTATCATATCTATCCGGTCAACTATATGGCCTACGATATGCTGCATGGCACCCACAAGTATTCATCGGAGTACACCACTGACGATGTCGAACGTTTCAAGAAGTATATAGACACGCAGCTCGGCAAAGTGGAACTTGAATCAGCACCTTCGGAGCTTGATGTTAAATATATGAATGAAATGATGCTTGCCATGTATGCCAATCCGCTCCGGAATAAGCTGATGGCAGCAGAAAAATAAAGTAACATAGATGCGCATACCATACCTGTTGCTGAGCATTGTCTGTGTACTGTTTCTGGTCATAGACATACGGCTTTACTATCTGTTGCTAAAGCGCTGTGCCTCGAAAGTGCCCGCGCGTATACAGCTCGGATTCGCCATCCTGTGCTACGCTGTGATGATTGTGGCTCTTTGTATGCCACGGCGCGATGGCTCGGATGCTCAGCTTCTTTCTGTGATGTGGATGCTTTTCGCACTTCTTTCGGTTTACGTTTCGAAAGGTGTGTTTGTGATTGTCGACGGGATTGCATCTCTTCCACGTCTGTGTCATAAGGCCCGTTGGCGATGGCTGACGCTTACAGGGGGAATATTGTCAGTGTTAATATTCCTGCTGATATGGTGGGGAGCGCTTATCAATAGGTTCAGGGTTGATGTCCGTGAGGTAGAGGTTGAGATTCCTGATCTGCCTGCGGCATTCGACGGCTACCGTATGGTACAGTTCTCCGACCTGCATACAGGTACGTATGGAACTGATACCACTTTCGTAAGCTATCTGGTTGACCGGATAAATGCGCTTGACGGTGATGTGATTCTGTTCACCGGCGATATTGTCAACCGTCGTACCGAGGAGCTGTTGCCGTTTGTTGATATCCTTGGACGGCTTGATGCTCCGGATGGAGTCTACTCTATATTAGGCAATCATGATTACGGTGATTATTCCGACTGGCCCTCTGAGGAGGCCAAGCAGCAGAATCTTTTGGATTTGCACCGGTTGCAGCGTTCCATGGGGTGGCGGTTGCTTCTGAATGAACATGAAGCTGTGTACCACGATGGCGACAGCATAATGATGGTAGGGGTGGAAAACGTCGGTGACCCTCCGTTTGCTACCTACGGGTCATTGGCTGACGCATATCCTGAGTTGTCGGATCGTAATGTAAAGATTCTGCTGTCGCATAATCCGGCCCACTGGCAGATGGATATTGAACGTAGCGACACCTCCAATATAGCCTTGACTTTGGCGGGCCATACCCATGCCATGCAGATCGAGGCATTCGGCATATCGCCGGCAGCTTTCCGCTATAGATATTGGGGCGGCTTGTATAAATCGGCTGACAAGCGCCGTCAGCTATATGTAAATATCGGAGCCGGAACCGTAGGTATGCCTATGCGCTTAGGGGCCACTCCGGAGATTACTGTGATAACTTTGCGTAAAGCCGGGAAGTAGGATATGTGTGCTGTGGAGATCTATATTTCTGTAGGAAGCAATATTGCCGGGGAGGCTGAACGACGCGTGGAGGATGCTCTTCGATTTCTGTCGGACAGTTTCGATGACGCGGCAGCATCAGAAGGATATCGCACAGCGCCTCTTAGCGGAGTAGGTGAGATGTACGCCAACGCTGTGTTTCGGGCGTGTACAGACATTCCTTCAGAAGAAGTTACGGCAATGCTGAAAAAGTATGAACGTGACTGCGGACGCATCAAGGGTGACAAACAGCATGTTGTGATTGATTTGGACCTGGTGGTATATGGCGCTGAAGTGTTGCGCCCTAAGGATGGTTCTGCCGATTTCTTTCTCAGAGGTTACAATCAGTTGCTGAACCGCTTCTAAGCGGAAATGTCATCGGCTGTTCTCTTAGCAGCATATAGCTGCGGCCTTCTTCACGGCACTGCCGTATGTAGATTTTTTCCCACCGTTTTCCAAGATCCGCTGACAGGACAATCATGGCTTCACTACCGAAATATTCATCAATTTCATTCAGCGGCATGCGGCAACCACGGCATATCACTACAAAGTCTGCTTTATATCTATCCGCAGGTTCTTCATTGGAATGCAGTATCGCTATTGTGGCTGCAGGTGTGACTATTGTGAAGACATCAGCAGATATTATCCCGTTGACAGGATTGTCGCGCATTGATGCTATTGAGTCAATGCCACGCAGCCCCATATAGTCAGCGATCCTTCTTCGGGTGTAAGCGAGCGCATCCCCCGGATCACTTGAGGTGGTCATGTAGAGCAACGGCCCGGAACCGGTATCGGCAATGAAATCGGTTTGAGCGGTATTACGTAATATATACAGCCGTGGTTCACGGGGAGAGAGTCCGGCTGAGAAGATAAATATCACAAATAAGCTTACCGCTGTCATATCAATCAACTCCCGCTTGAGCCTTTTTGCGGTCAGCATACGGTGAATCAATATCAGAATGATTATGTAAGGAATAAGAAGCCACGCATGCATGTACAATCCTGACATCTTTGCTCCGGGAAGCGACGCCACCCATACGGCCATATGCTCCGTGGCGCTGTATAGAGCATCAATGACTGTGCATAGCCAATCGGGGGCGAAACCTATGCTTTGCAGAAACATCAGCAGTACTCCTCCGGCAAGCAGCGGCGGAAGCAGCAGCGATACTGCGATGTTGGTCAGCAGGAAGTAGGCCGGGAACGAATGGAAATACAGCATGGCTATTATTCCTGTCCCGAGCATGGCTGATATGCTGACACAGAGGAGCCCCGCTATATTGTGAAGCACCCTATGCTTCCGGCTGACCGGATTAAGATTCTCGCCAAACAGAATTATGGCAAGTACGGCGCTGAACGACATCTGGAATCCGGCTTCGAATATAGCTTCGGGCCACACTGTCAGTATCAATATGGCGGCCAAGGCCAGACTGTTTATGGGGTTCGACGGACGTTCGAGTATGCGGCCAATTATAAACACCGATGCCATGATGACAGCGCGGACCACGGATGGTGACGCACCTGTGACAAAGGCAAATACCCATAGCGCCGCCATTGTGATGGCAGCGCTTGTAGTTCGCATACCTGATATGGTAAGCGGCCATAATGCTACAGTGAGCAGCCACGCTATAAGGCCGGCATGCAGTCCGCTGAGTGCCAGGATATGTGCGATACCTGCGCTGTTGAAAGCCTCCCTTACATCCTGCGATATAGCCTGCGACGAACCGGTAAGAGCCGTGGCCAGAAACTCCTTTGTGCGGGGCGAGAGGGGAGTGCGGTAAATCAGGGTGGTCAGATTGTTGCCGGCGGTGTGTGCCGATGCCATTATTCCATGGCCGGGAGAGAGCGATATGATGCTGTCCGGAGCTATGAAGGTACGGTAAAAGATGTTTTTGCCTATCAGATATTCTCCGTAGTTGAAATCGTCCGGCATATCCTTGTCGGCGGTTATGTCGGTGAGTGTTCCTGCAAACCGGATTTCAGCTTCCTCCGTGAGTTCAGGTTTGAATCCTGGAAGATAGGCTGATACCTTGAAACTCCGGCAGGCTACGAACTTTCCGGTACTGTCGGTGCAGCTCTTGATTTCAAGAATGGCATTCTGCCCTGAGTTTGACTCGCGGCATGACACTATCCGCCCGTTGAATCCTGCGTGAATGCCGGTGTATGAATGGTCAGGACGATGCGGTATGGCGTACTGACCGAGCAGTGTGCCGGCAAGGAAAATTCCTGACAGAGCCATCATATAGCTCCGCTTCAGGAATATGGATAATAAAATACCCGCTATGGCCAGCATGACAGGCCACAGCGGGATGTAGTAACTTACGGTTATTCCCGCACAAAGCATGGTCGCCGGGAGCACCAGCGGCGTCTTCGATAGAGGATTGTATGATATCAGAGCCATATAGGAGCCAGATAGCGGGCCAGCAGGTAGCCGCCCCCTATTAGCCACACATACAGGCATGCTGCAAGAATAAACGGCTTGGCACCGGCTTTCTTGAATTTGTCAATACTTGTTTCGGCACCAAGAGCAGCCATGGCCATGGTGAGCAGGAAGGTGTCAATATAGTTTATCACATCGACTACAGCTGCCGGGAGCAGATTAAGAGAGTTGAAGCCTATGACAACAAGGAATCCGAGGGCAAACCAGGGGATGCTGACTTTCGACTTGCCCTGTCCGGAACTGGCGCGGGTGGCCACCCACCATCCAAGAACCAGAAGAACCGGAACCAGCATCATGACGCGGATCATTTTCACAATTACGGCCACATTTGATATTTCCGGCCCCATGGCATTTCCGGCTCCTACGGCGTGGGCCACTTCATGGAGTGTCGAACCGGCATATATGCCCATTTCATTAGGACTCAACGGTATGATGCCGCTGCGATAGGCTATGGGGTACAGGAACATTGAAACGGTGCCGAATATAACTACTGTAGCTACCGCAACTGCTGTCTTGTAGGGTTTTGACTGGATTGTAGCCTCAGCGCCAAGTACAGCTGCCGCTCCGCATATCCCGCTGCCTATGGAGGTGAGCAGCGCAGTGTCGCGGTCCATTTTCAGCAGCCGGCCTATGAAAATGCCGCCAAGAATGGTCACTGTAACAATTATGGCATCAACAACAATGCCCGATATACCTACGGCGGCTATGTCCTGAAAGGTGAGCCGGAAACCGTAGAGGATGATGCCCAGACGCAGAATCTTCTTGGAGCAGAACTGTATGCCGGGTACCCACGTCTCCGGAAGATGATTGCGGAGTGAGTTGGCATAGAGCATACCGAGTATGATGCCTATGATCATAGGGCTGAATGATAGCTCCTTGAATATCTGTGCATCGCCTATGTAGAAAGAAGCGCATGCAAAAAGAGCTATAAGCAGAATTCCATGCAGCATGCTGCTGCGTTTTTCATTCATAATGTATGACTGTTTATTGTGATTAATATTTTTCAGATGATTGCCAGATGTCCCATGCCGCCAAGGCTTGGCGATGAAGCATTTCAAGTCCGTTTTTTGTGCGGGCACCATATTTGGCGCTACGTTTCATGAATTCCGTTTCTTCCGGATTATAAACAATGTCATAGCATAGATGTTCCGGCGTGAGTAGCTGGTATGGTATGTCAGGACAGGTGTGGACATCGGGATACATTCCCAGCGGGGTAGTGTTGACAATCAGCTTATGCGTTGCCATTATCTCCGGGGTAAGGTCAGTGTATGTGATCCGGCCCTCTTTGGCTGTGCGTGATACCGGGGTGACATTTATGCCGAGTTGCTTCAGGGCGTAGCATATAGCCCGCGAAGCTCCCCCGGTGCCAAGCACCAAGGCCGACGTCATGGCTTCGGACAGAAGCGGACGCAGGCTTTCGGCGAATCCTATACAGTCAGTGTTGAATCCTTTCAATGTCACATCCTGACTGCCGTCATTTATTATCTTTATGACATTTATGGCTCCGATGCTCTCTGCGGCGGCATCAATGGAGTCCATGTAGGGAATGACCTGCTGTTTATAGGGGATGGTGACATTAAGCCCCCGCAGGTCAGGATATTCGGCTATGACTTCCATCAGATCGCCTATGTCCGGCAGTTCAAAGTTGAGGTATTCGGCATTGATATTCTCATTCTTGAATTTGTCATTGAAAAAACTGCGTGAAAAGGAATGTCCAAGCGGGTTGCCAATAAGACCGTATATTGATTTAGTGTGTGAAGTCATCTGCGCTTTCGTTAACGTACATCGCAAAAGTAGATATAATTTTGCTGTTGTGCAACATATTTATAATAAAAAAATCAATTACGATGACGAGCATTGGAGGTAAAAGTGTATTTTTGCAGATAGAATGACAGATATGGAAGCAGTCTTGAAATCCCTCTTCAAAGAGGCTACCGGCGAAGAAGCTATAAACGTGACACCACTTCCGGGAGCGGGGTCAAACCGCCGTTATTTCAGAATATCCGGTGAGTCGGCAACTCTTGTCGGCACTTGTGGCGATGATATACGTGAGAACGAGGCGTTTGTATACCTCTCCAATATGCTGTCCGGAATGCATGCCAATGTACCTCGGGTGCTGGCGGTGGCTGACGGCTCGCAGGCATACGTCCAGGATGATCTCGGTACGGAATCTCTGTTTGACGCTGTGATGGCAGATATGGAAGCGGCCCGGCCCATGCTGGAACGTACCATGGAGCAGCTGGCCTATATTCATTACAAAGCCTCGCGCAATATAGATTATAGCCGATGCTACCCGCGCCGGTCGTTTGACCGCCGCTCGGTGATGTGGGATTTGAATTATTTCAAATATGATTTTCTGAAAGCCACCGGACTGGAATTTTCCGAGGATGAACTTGAGGATGACTTCTGCCGGTTGGCCGATATGCTGCTTTCCGATGCCGGAGGGTGCGATGCGTTCATGCTCCGTGACTGTCAGGCCCGGAATGTCATGATTCATGACGGCCGTCCATATTTCATCGATTTTCAGAGCGGGCGGCGTGGCCCGGGGATATACGATGTTGTTTCATTCGTAGGGCAGGCGCGTGCAGGCTATCCTGTAGAGTTGCGCAATCATTTGATAGATTGCTATCTTGAAGCCGCCGCCAGATATACGGAGATTGATGAGGCCCGGTTCAGGAGCCGATTGCCGATATTTTTTCTGTTCCGCACGCTGCAAGTGCTCGGTTGCTATGGATTCAGAGGCTATTTTGAGCGCAAAACGCTTTTTCTGGCCAGTATACCTCCGGCTATCGATAATCTGAAGCGGATTCTTGCGGAGGGTGTCGATGGATTGGATTATCTTGTCAAGGTGCTGAAGAGCGTGTGTGCCATGCCGCAGTTTGCCCGACGCGATGAGCTTTCGGAGGGTTTGACCGTGAGCGTGGGTAGTTTTTCCTATCGTAAAGGTGTTCCGGCCGATTATTCCGGCAATGGAGGTGGATTTGTGTTTGACTGCCGCTCGGTTCACAATCCTGGCCGCTATGACCGCTACAAGCCGCTTACCGGACTTGACACCGAGGTGATTGAATTCCTTGAGGCCGGAGGTGAAATGACGGCTATGATGGAGAGCGCCTACAGCCTTGTCGATGCTGCGGTTGAGAAGTATCTGTCACGCGGATTCACACATCTGCAGGTAAGCTTCGGCTGCACGGGCGGCCGGCATCGATCGGTATACGGAGCCCAGCACATGGCTGAGCATATCAATAGGAAATATGGTGTCAGGGTTCATCTTGAACACCGTGAGCAAGGTATAATAAAAGATTTTCCGGCAAAATGAAAGCGCTTGTCTTTGCTGCCGGACTCGGCACCCGCTTGCGCCCGCTGACGGACAGTTGTCCGAAAGCATTGGTCGACGTTGCCGGCACACCCGCCCTCGGCCGTGTACTGCGTAAGCTCGATGAGTGTGGCGTGACTGATGTGGTGGTCAATGTGCACCACTTTGCCGATATGGTAGAGCGTTATCTTTCCGACAGCAAGCCGGATGGGATGAACATCAATATATCGGACGAGCGTGCCTGTCTGCTCGATACCGGAGGCGGGCTGCTTGCAGCACGCCGATGGCTTGACAGTACGGATAATGAACCGATCCTTATTCATAACTCCGATATAATGACTGACTTCCCGATTCGTGAGATGGAGCACGCACATAAGGCGTCAGGTGCGGATGCCACTCTGCTCACATCGGCGCGCGAATCGTCACGCGGATTGCTCTATGATGCCGGAGGACAGATGCGTGGATGGATAAACAACCGTACTGGTGAAGTGCGTCCCGGTGGTGTTGACCCGCTGCAACTTACCTGCCGTTCTTTCGGGGGAGTGCATATAGTGAGCCCATCGCTGTTTGACCCGCTTGCCGAATACGCTTCACGTCATGGACGCGTGTTCTCAATAACGCCGTTCTATATTGACTATTGCCGTAAACTTGATATCCGTCAGTATGAACCTGAGGGGGAGTACAGGTGGTTTGATATCGGGCGTCCGGATACATTGCGAAAGGCGCAAGAGTGGCTGAAATGTGAAAAATGAAAATAAACCAATTAAATAAAACATAACTTTAAGTCGATGCAGTCCATAGAAACACTGATGCCGTTTGCATTCGTATGCTTCGCATCATTCTTTACACTTACCAATCCGCTTGGAACCATGCCGGTATTTCTTACCATGACAAAGGGGCTTGACGAAGAGCAACGGGCGCAGATTGTAAAACGCGCCACGCTGATTTCTTTCTTTACCCTGCTGGCATTTACCTTTACCGGACAGTTCCTGTTTTCATTTTTCGGGATTTCGGCCAATGGGTTCCGTATCGCTGCAGGTATAATAATCCTGAAGATAGGCTATGACATGCTTCAGGCGAGGTTTACCAATACCAAGCTCAGTGACGAGGAGATACGTACATATGCCAACGACATATCCATAACTCCGCTATCCATTCCCATGCTGTGCGGCCCCGGAGCCATAGCCAACGGCATCATGCTCATGGACCAGGCCGACACATTTGAGATGCAGGCCATACTTGTAGGTATGATAGGGCTGATATATCTGCTCTCCTATGTTATTCTGCGTGCGTCGTCGCGTCTTACACCGGTGCTTGGTGAAACTGGGCTTAACGTGATGATGCGTCTGATGGGATTGATACTGATGGTCATAGCGGTTGAGTGTTTCGTAGGTGGACTGAAACCTATACTTATCGACATCATACATTCATGATCATATGGCATTACGGCTACATGAATAAGGCGATTTTATTAAAAATAAATGTGATAAAGTGCCGTAGTTCAGAAAAAAATAGTAACTTTGCACCCGCAAACAATACAAAACCAAATTAATAACACGTTTTAATGGCAACAAAAATCAGATTACAACGTCATGGTCGCAAGAACTATGCGTTTTATCCTATTGTTATCGCCGACAGCAGGGCACCACGAGATGGTAGATTTATTGAAAGGATAGGTTCTTATAATCCGAACACTAATCCTGCTACAGTAACTTTGAATTTCGAACGTGCTTTGTATTGGGTAAATGTTGGCGCACAGCCTACTGACACCGTTCGCAGCATTCTCTCACAGGAAGGTGTGCTCATGATGAAGCACCTCCAGGGTGGTGTGAAGAAAGGTGCATTTGACGAAGCTGAAGCTCAGCGTCGTTTCGATGCATGGAAGCAGCAGAAGCAGAAGTCAATTGACGGACTCCGTTCATCAATGGCTGACAAGAAAGAGCTCGCAGCCAAGCAGCGTCTGGAAGCTGAACAGGCCAAGAACCAGGCCAAGGCTGAAGCCGTAGCCAAGAAGAAAGCTGAGCTCGCAGCTGCCAAGGCTGAAGCAGAAGCAGCAGCCGCTGCCGAAGCTGCCGAGGAAGCTCCCGCAGCTGAAGCAGCCGAATAATTTAAGGCCGCTTCCTAAACTTCGGAAAGCATTACCGTGCTATAACAATGGGGGTTGATGGACTCAGTTTATCGACCCCCATTCGCATTTCTTGCTATGCTGGAAGAAATGATGAGAAATTATAGTGTAAAATGTTGCATGCGTGGAGAAAAAATAGTAATTTTGTGGGCAATTTTTCCGCACCGGGCTAAAACTAAGAAAGCGGAGTGCCGGCAGTACGATGCTTCGCCCGACGGGTTAACCAATAAAACGTAATAATTAAATGTACGCTATTGTAGAAATTCAGGGACAGCAGTTCAAGGCAGAAGCCGATAAGTTCCTGTATGTTCATTATCTTGGCGACTCAGCCAAAGAAGGTGACAAGGTAGAATTTGACCGTGTGCTCCTCGCTGAAGCCGATGGTACCGTAAAGGTAGGCGCTCCCACCGTGGAAGGCGCAAAAGTAGTTTGCGAGGTTCTTACTCCCCTCGTGAAAGGTGACAAGGTAATCGTTTTCAAGAAGAAACGTCGCAAAGGCTATCGTCGTAAAAACGGTCACCGCCAGTGCTTCACCAAAGTGTTAATTAAAGAAGTAGTAGCTTAACCCCAAAAATCTGTAAAGAAATGGCACATAAAAAAGGTGTAGGTAGCTCTAAGAACGGACGTGAATCAGAAAGCAAACGTCTTGGCGTGAAGATTTTTGGCGGACAGTTCGCTAAAGCAGGCAGCATCATCAAGCGTCAGCGCGGTACAGTTCATCACCCCGGCCAGAACGTTGGCCTCGGTAAGGACCACACCATCTACGCACTCATTGACGGCACTGTAGTGTTCACTTCCGGCAAGAATGGCCGCAAGTACATCAATGTAGCTCCCGCTGAAGCATAAGCAACAGTCCGGCAGCCTGTGTAAGCTGAATAAGCTTACATAAACAAACAACTTACAGAACAGGATTCCAATTCCTTAGGGAAAGGGGAGTCCTGTTTTAGTTTTTTTATCAACAGTACATATCAACTTTTTTCGGCGCCGGTGTGTTTATCCTGAGAACCCGAAAAAAATTACTATTATGAACACATCAGACGAACAGAAAATTGCAGGAGTTGCCGCAAATGTATCGAAAGAAGCGGCTAAAGTCAGCGCACAGGCCGCCGGTGTGGCAGCCAAGGCAGAAGCTAAAGTGGCCCAGGCCAATGTTAGCGACAAGGTGGCTGATATAAAGGAATCAGTACAGGACAAAATGTCGACGGTTAAGGATGCTGTGGCCGATAAGGTCTCGGATCTGAAGGATAAGGCCGGTGATGTTGGTGAGAATATATCGGATAAGGTAAAGGATTTTGCCTCCGGAGCTCTTGACGCTACTGCTAAGAAGGCTGCCGAATGGGCTGATAAACTGAAGGATTGATCTGTTTGATCATAACGAAATAAAAGGCGGGCAGGAAGTTTTATTCCTGTCCGCCTTTTGTGTAGGATAAGCTCAGGGCTATAGATTCTTGATGTTTTTACCGGCAAGATCTCCGATATTGTACTGGCTGAGGTTGCCGTTGATTATTACAAGTGAAGATTCAGCCTTGCTGAAGGTGAAGAGTATCACCTGGCTGTACTCCGAGCCCCCCTTTTTCTTAGGAATGGCATACATGGCTGTTTCGCTGTCGATGTCCTTTACCTTTACGAGTGTTTCGATGTTGGGAGTTTCGGAAATATACTTCTTCACAATCTTCATCGCTTCCTTTGAAGTCTGTTCGGACGGGTATGTGTATACCTGTACATTGTCAATCGAGTAGGCGTATTTTCCAACCGGCATGTTCCCTATCTTTCCGCCTGCTATGCTGCGAAGCATCGCCTGGCTGATGTATACGGTGGAAACATCCTTGTTCTCTGACAGCTGGCTGAGCATCTGTTCAATATCTCCGTTTGCTGCTGATGCCTTTATTGCTCCTCCCAGCATAAGGCATACTACCATGATGGCGGTGAATAATCGTTTCATATAGTCAGTAATTTAATTTTTCGGTGATAATTTCTTTGCATTCTGATATGTCATCGCTGGCCTTCTCCATAATGGCCCCGGCCTTGGCAAGGCGTGATGATATCAGGGCGAATGCCGCATTGGCCTGCCTGATGGCCTCTTCGTCGGTCATTTCTGATGGCCGGTTCTTCCTGCCTGTACGCGAGCGGTGGCTTACGGCTCTATCTGAGCGTGGGGGAGTCCCTGATATGGCAAGATCATTCTTGTCCGTCTTGTCATCGGTAGGCAAGGTAGGGACGATATCCGCAGCGGATATGGTTTTGACGTCCGATAGCGCCGGTGTGGCTGTCAGATCGGCCATAAGATGCTGTTGCTCATCAATGACTGCGCCAAATGGTATGATGCGGACGGCTACAGTAGCTACGACAGCTATGGCGGCTGCGGCTGCCGCGAAGCGCAATATCTTCAGATAGCGTCGGTTGCCGGCTCGGGCTGTTTCCTTCTGTATCGCCTCAATGATGCTTGCCGATAGACTTGCCGGAATTTCCGGCATGGCATCATTGATGTTGAGAAACAGCAGACGGTCGGCTTCCATATCTTCCGGGATGTCATTGCAGCTCGTAAAATAGGCTGTGAGAATCGCCAGATCCTCGGGAGATGAGTCGCCGTTGTAGTATCGGTCAAGAAGTACCCGTATGTCATCGATGTTCTGATTCATAGGCTGGGGTGATGTTAGGAGAAGAGTAAGCGTAATTTTTTGCGTCCGCGTGACAGGATCGCTCTGACATTAACCTCCGTCAGTCCGGTCAGGGTGGCTATCTCACTGTTTGAGCAGCCACCGTAGGTGCTTAGCTTGAGCACCTCCCGATGATGTTCAGGCATCGAATCGATAGCGCTGTCAAGCATAGCCATTGACTGCCGGTGTTCGAGGTCGGAACATGCGTTTGTGTCAGATGCTATATTGGACGCTTGGTCGATTGATTCAAACATGTGGTTCTGTTTTAGTACTGTCAGGCAATGGTTTCGTACGGTCATCAGGCAATATGACCTGACTTCCATGATGCTGTCAAATGAATCCCTTCGGCTCCAGAGCCGGAGCATGCAGTCCTGTACAGCATCGGCGGCGGCATCGCTGTCCTTGAGCAGTGAGAATGCCACCCGGTACATGGGAGCATGCATCGGCAATATGTCGTCGTTGAACTGTTCGGGAGTCATACATTATAAGGACTCCGTAATGCCGGTTTTTGTGACAACGGATGTCTATTTTTTTTCATCACCGGCATGCCATCGTTCATGTTGTAGTGCCGCTGAGCGTGATTCTGCTGGATTGTTGCCCGGATTCCAGAACCTTACGTATCCGAGCGATTCAGGCATATATTGCTGCACCACAAAATTGCCGGGGTAATTATGCGGATAAAGATAGTTGTGCCCGTAGCCCATTTCCTTCATCAGCTTAGTCGGTGCGTTGCGCAGGTGGAGCGGTACGGGGCGGTTACCAGTCTCTCGTACAAGCTGCAGGGCTGCGTCAATGGCCATATAAGCTGAATTGCTCTTTGGCGATGTAGCCAGGTAGATGGCACACTCGGCGAGTGGAATCCGTCCCTCGGGCCACCCTATCTTGTGGATGGTATCGAATGTGGCGTTGGCCAGGAGCAGAGCGTTGGGATTGGCGAGGCCTACATCCTCGGCTGCGAAGATGACCATGCGGCGGGCTATGAATTCGGGTGCCTCACCTCCTTCAATCATCCGGGCCATCCAGTAGATGGCTGCATCGGGGTCGCTTCCGCGCATGCTTTTGATGAAGGCGGATATTATGTCGTAGTGCATCTCGCCATTCTTGTCGTAGGCAGATGGATTGCTTTGCAGGCTTGAGGTCACAACCTCGTCGTCAATAACTATTGGGGAGCCCGCGGGGGTCGACTGTTCAAGCAGGTCAAGAATGTTGAGCAATTTACGGGCATCGCCACCAGCGAAACGAAACAGGGCGGAAGTGCTCCGGATATCAACACCATGTTCCTGAAGTATCTTATCGGTGGTTACCGCCCGCTGCAGAAGATGGTTGAGGTCCTCGTCGCCCATGGGCTGCAGGGTATAGACCTGTGCGCGGCTGAGAAGAGGCCTGATCACTTCAAATGACGGATTTTCGGTGGTAGCTCCAATCAGTGTCACCGTTCCGTTCTCAACAGCGGCCAGCAAGCTGTCCTGCTGCGACTTGTTGAACCGGTGTATTTCGTCAATGAACAGAATGGGGCGATGGCCCTGTGCAAACATGCTCATCACGTCATGCTTGCACCGTTCAAGCACTTCACGCACATCTTTCACGCCGGAGTGAACCGCGCTAAGCGTATAGAACGGGGCTTTGGTGGTGTTGGCTATGATTTTGGCAAGGGTGGTTTTCCCTACTCCTGGAGGCCCCCACAGGATGAAGGAGGATATATTTCCCGAGTCAATCATGCGGCGTATTATGGCGCCGGGCCCCACGAGGTGAGTCTGGCCTATGTAATCGTCAATGGTTTGCGGACGTAGTCGTTCCGCCAGCGGTTGATACATCATGATACAAATGTAGCAAAAAAAGAGTTGAAATAGTGTTAATTTAGAAAAATCGCACGTCGCCCGCTGTTAAGTTAGAGGAATTTTATATAACTTTACTGCGAAATATACGCTTGTGTGCGCTATCATGGTCAGGCCTCAGAACATATCCGGCCTGACGGTTGTTTGATTAATAAAACAACCGCGGAACCGATTCCGCATTATTAAGTGTATTATTAAAGATAAAAGCATCATGAGCACTAACAACAACAGCACACCTCAGACCATGCGAAACATCTTCGGCATAGTCATGATTATTATTTATATAGGTATGGGCGTATTGTTCTTCTGTGACTATTTCCAGTTTCAGTGGCAATGGCTCCGTTGGGTAGGCGGCTCTCTGTTCGTTGTTTACGGGATATGGCGCGCTTACCGTCAGTTTGCCGGAATTGACCGTGACATTACCTCACGTGAATAAGCACCTCTCTAACATTAAGCCTATTGATGATGAAGATATCTAAATCCATTTCTGTCATAGCTGCCTCGCTTGCGATGGTGGCTCTGACTGTATCGTGCGACAGACGCAAGGCTGAGAACACTTCTACCTCCGGCCTTGCCACCATAGCTTGTGATGCGACGTTTGAAAATATTCTCTCGCAGGAGATTGATGTGTTTGAGTACATATATCCCGAGGCAAGCATCATGCCTTACTACGTGGATGAGCATGCCGTGCTTGACTCGCTGATGAATTTCGGTACAAAGATGGCAATCACCACACGTCCTCTTACCGATAAGGAGGTTGAGTACTTCAAGTCAAACAACAAGAATGTGCTCCAGAGCCAGATAGCAGTCGACGCCATAGCTCTGATAGTTAACCCCGCCAATCCTACAGAGATGCTTTCCAAAAAGGAGATAAGCCAGATTCTGACCGGCGAGCTTTCCGATTGGGGGAAGGTGACTCCCGGCGGTGAGGGTGATATCAAGATTGTGTTTGACCATCAGGGCTCGAGCACAGTCCACTATATGCGCGATTCGTTGCTCAATGGTGCCGACTTCGGTCCGAATGTGTTCGCCCAGAAGACACCGCAGGCGGTGTTTGATGCCGTTGCAGCCGATAAGAAGGCTATCGGAGTCATTGGCGTGAGCTGGATTACCGGCGATCTCAAGGGGCGTGAGATGACCCGCGAGGAGATGGCCAAGGCTGTGGAGAACAATGACAGCACCGAAGTGACTTTCAGTGAGAAAGTGAAGGTGCTTAAGGTGCATCGCGATGATGAAGTGACAGCCTACAAGCCTTACCAGTATTACATCTACACCGGCGAGTATCCTCTTTACCGTCAGATATATATGATAACAACAGGTGCCGGAGGAAGCATCTCCCGCGGATTCTACTCATTCGTTACCGGATTCCAGGGACAGAAGATAATGCTTATGACTGGTATCCTGCCAAAGGTTATCCATACTCAGATGGTGAATCTCAATTAATAACAGATAATTTGAAATAAATAATTCTAATACAATAAATTAAATAATTAATAGACCAACCAATGAAATTCAAATTCGTATTCTCACTCGTGCTTGGTGCGGCCGCTCTCTCAGCTTCCGCACAACAAGGTGGCTATCAGGATGGTGTGGATAACTACAACGCCGGTCGTCTTGACGTGGCAAAGATTATCCTTACCAACACAATGAATGAACCGCAGACAGATAAGGCTGTGTCATACTTCTACCTCGGCTCAATAGCTCTTGACGAAAACAATGTGGCTGAAGCTAAGAAGAACTTTGAGGCTGGCGTTGCCGCCAACCCCAAGTATGGCTACAATCTGATTGGCCTCGGCGAAATCGACCTCCGCAACGGCGACAAATCAGCCGCTGAAAAGCAGTTCAAGGCCGGTATTGAAACCGATAAGAAGAATCCTGCCCTTCAGACAGCCGTAGCCCGTGCTTACTGGAGCGTTGATCCTGTGAAATATGCCAAGGAGATTGACAAATACATCAACAAAGCTCTTAAGGATTCAAAGAATACCGAAGCTTCAGTTTACGTGCTTCTTGGCGACATGAAGGCTAAGGATAATCCCGGTGAAGCTGCCGGTCAGTATGAAATGGCCATCACTCAGGATGATGAAAAGGGCAATGTTAACCGCGAGGCTTATGTGAAGTATGCCAACACCTACTTCCGTGTGAATCCCGCTTTTGCAATTGAGAAGCTTGAGGAATTCAACCAGAAGGCGCCCAATTCAGCTCTCGCTCAGCGCGAACTCGCTGAAAAATACTACGATAACGAACAGTTCGGACGTGCCTGCCTGCAGTATGGCAAGTACATGGAAAACCCCAACCACTTCCAGAACGACGAACAGCGTTACGCAGGTCTGCTCTTCTCGGCTAAGGAATATGACAAGTCAATGGCTACAGCCCGTAAGGTACTCGCTTCGGATCCGGAAAACTACTTTATGTATCGTGTGCTTATGCTCAACGAAGCAGCTCTTGAAAAGTGGGAAGACGCCGTTCAGAGCGGCGACAAGCTATTCGGAAATCCTAACGCCAAGCTTATTGCCAATGACTACATCCTCTACGGAAAGGCTCTCAGCAACACAGGCCAGGCTGACAAGGCTGTAAGCATCTTTGAAAAGGCTATACAGCTCAACCCTGACAAGCCCGAACTTCTCACCGAGCTTAGCGCAGTATATGACCGCGCAGGCAACCAGGCCAAGGCTGTTGAGGTAATGAAGCAGTATCTTGATATGGGCAACGGATCTGTGACCGACCTTCTGAGCATGGCACGCCGCTACCAGAGCCTTGCAGGAACCCAGACTTACGGTTCTGACGAGTTCAACACCAGCATCGGTGAAGCTCTGAAGTATGTGGATATGGCTATCGAAAAGGCCGGCGACTCTCTTACTTCAGGCAGCACCGCCAGCCTCTGGCGTGCAAAGGGCCAGATGCTTCTTGCCAAGAACGATTCAAAACCCGACGAAGCTGTTGTAGCCGCTTACAACAAGGCCCTTGAATATCTCAACTCTGAAGAGAAGAACAAGGAAACTTACAAGCCCTACTATGGTGAAATCTACCGCGTGCTCGGCGCTTACAACATTGTCAACAATGACAATGCAAAAGCTAAGGAATACTTCGCAAAGTATCTGGAGATCTATCCCGATGACGCAGCTATCGCTGAAGCGATGAGCAAGCTCTGATAAGATTCTGAACACTACAGATAACACGGCGCCCTGCATGATGAATGCGGGGCGCTTCTTTTTTGCATAATATTGAAAAATGTGTGCAATTGTTATTTATCAGTAAATTTAATCTGTATTTTTGTAGTTAAGTAGTATGACAAACCTTACAGTAGTGACATCAGCAATGTCCGGGGTTAGGGCTGTGCTTCTTAATCCGTGGGTGTACTGGGGACTGACTATAGCGTATTTCGCCACCATCATAAGTATCATAGGTGTGGTTCTGAGTGAAAACCGAAATCCGCTTAAGTCACTCGCCTGGATCACCGTGTTGCTGCTGTTTCCTATTGGGGGACTTGTCCTGTATATCTTCTTCGGCCGCAGCATCAAGAATCAGCGCATGATATCGCGGCGCAACCGCAGGAAGCTTATGCAGCGCGAGGAGGCCCGCATGTCGCGCCCGGATCTGAGCGGAATGGCTCCTGAGCACCGGCAGCTGCTTGAACTCGGGCGGTCGCTGAACGGCGCTCCGTTCTATGCCGGTAATGACGTCATGCTATTTCATCACGGAGCCGATAAGTTTGAGCAGCTGTTTGAGGATATTGAAAAGGCCCGGCAGTACATACATCTGCAGTACTATATAATAGAGGACGACAATATCGGTACGCGGCTGAGCGACCTGCTCAAGCGCAAGGCGCGCGAGGGTGTGAAGGTGCGTGTCATATATGACCATATCGGTTCGATTCATGTGCGCAATAGCTTTTTCCGCAGCATGCGTGAGGCGGGAATCGAAGTATATCCCTTTTTCAGAGTGGCTTTCCCACCGTTTGCCACCCGAATCAACTGGCGCAATCATCGCAAGCTGTGTGTGATTGACGGAATGGTAGGCTATATAGGCGGGATGAATGTGGCCGACCGATATATTGACGGTGGCAAGGATTTCAAGACATGGCGTGACACGCACATGCGTATCAAGGGGCCGGCCATCGGAGCTTTGCAGTTTTCATTTGCCGTAGACTGGAATTTCATGGGGCAGCCTCTTATCGAAACCGACACTATGGCTCCGGCCGTATCCGGAGATAACAGCGCCGGTATGCAGATGCTGACATGTGGCCCTACGAGCGAATGGAGCAACATATCGCTTCTTATGCTCAAGGCCATCGGCACTGCCCGCAAGCGCATATATCTGCAGACGCCCTACTTTCTGCCCCCTGAGAGCCTGCTGAAGGCGCTTCAGACGGCTGCTCTCTCCCGGGTGGATGTCAGGGTGATGATGCCGCGTAAGAGCGACTCGCTTATCCTGACGTATGCCAGCTACAGCTACATATTCGAATGTCTGCGTGCCGGTATCAAGATTTATCTGTACAACGGCGGAATGCTTCATTCCAAGACCATGATGATTGACGACGAATTCAGCTCTATCGGTTCGGCCAATATTGACTTCCGGAGTTTTGAACATAACTTCGAGTCAACAATGTTTGTATATTCAAAAAAAGTCAACTCCGAACTGCGTAAGCAATTCGAAGTTGATATTCAGGATTCGGAGCGAGTGCAGCCATCCGCATGGCGGCATCGTCCTATGCATCAGAAGGCGGTTGAGTCAGTGGTTCGTCTTCTCAGCCCTATTCTTTAACTAAGTAGCTTTTCAGCCATGGCTGCTGCGGCATGTCGTCCGTCGCCCATGGCAAGTATCACCGTAGCCCCTCCGCGCACTATATCGCCTCCGGCATAGAGTGTGGGGATGCTTGACTGCATGGTAGCGTCGTTGACCACTATTGTTCCGCGGCGGCTTACCTCAAGACCTTTGATTGACGAGGGTATGATAGGATTAGGCGAAACGCCTATGCTTACTATCACAAGGTCAACCGGTATCTCCTCCACAGCACCGGGTACAGGTACGGGTGAGCGGCGTCCCGATTCGTCAGGTTCGCCAAGCTCCATGCGCTGTACCATCATGGCGCGTACGCGGCCTTTTTCGTCGGCTAAATACTCCACCGGATTATGCAGGGTAAGGAATTCCACACCCTCTTCACGGGCATGCTTGATCTCCTCTTTGCGGGCCGGCATTTCATCCTCGCTGCGGCGATAGATAACAAATGCTTTTTCAGCACCCATACGGCGGGCTGTACGCACAGAGTCCATCGCGGTATTGCCACCACCTATTATCGCTACGCGCGCACCTTTCATTACCGGGGTGTCATGGCCGGGCCGACCGGCACCCATCAGGTTTATGCGGGTAAGATATTCGTTGCTTGACATTATGCCGGGCAGATTTTCTCCGGGAATACCCATGAAGCGGGGGAGTCCCGCTCCTGAAGCCACAAAGAGCCCTTTGAAGCCGTTGTCCATCAGCGATTCGTAGCTGATAGTCTTGCCAATTATGCAGTCGCGCTCAAATTTTACGCCAAGACGCTTGAGCGCGGCGATTTCGTGGTCGACAATAGTGTTGGGAAGTCGGAATTCAGGGATTCCGTATTTGAGCACACCTCCTATTTCGTGGAGTGCCTCAAACACTGTCACGTCAAAGCCACGTTTTATCATGTCGCCGGCAAAGGAGAGTCCGGCCGGGCCGGAGCCGGCTACGGCCACCTTTATCCCGTTGCGTTGTATGGCCGGAGCATCGGCCTCCGGCGCCGGCTGCTGCCGTTCGTTATCGGCGGCAAAGCGTTCAAGATAGCCTATTGCCACAGGCTGTTTCTTCATCTTGTTGTAGATACAGCGGCTTTCGCACTGGCGTTCCTGCGGGCATACGCGGCCGCATACTGCGGGGAGGGCGCTGGTGCGCTTCAGCACAGAGGCGGCTTCGAGGAATTCGCCGCGCTCAATATTTTTTATAAAACTGGGAATGTCGATTGACACCGGACACCCCGTTACGCATTGCGGATCCGGACAGTCAAGGCAGCGTTTGGCTTCTATGAGGGCCTGTTCGGCCGAGAGTCCCTGATTGACCTCCTCGTTGCAGGTCACGCGGTAGGCCGGGTCGAGTTCCGGCATTTTTACGCGGGGTATGCTGTTTCGCTCACGTGCGGTCATTGATTTGCGCAGTTCCTCGCGCCACGGAGCCTGGCGGCATGATGATATGCCTGATGTACTGTTTTCAGTGTTCATAATTGTAATCAATAGCGTAAACGGAGCATCATTTCATCGAAATCCACCTTGTGGGCGTCAAATTCGGGCCCGTCGATACATACGAAGCGGGTGTGTCCGTCGACGGTGACACGGCAGGCTCCGCACATGCCGGTGCCGTCAACCATGATGGTGTTCAGCGAGCACATGGTAGGCACATTGTAGCGGGCGGTAAGAAGCGATACAAACTTCATCATTATGGCCGGTCCGATGGTGACCGCCATATCGACATGCTCGCGGTTGATCACCGATTCCACACCGTCAGTCACCAGACCTTTCCGGCCATACGAGCCGTCGTCAGTCATTATTATGACCTCGTCGCTGTAGGGGCGCACTTCATTTTCCAATATTATAAGGTCGCGAGTGCGTGCGGCAAGTACGGTTATAACCCTGTTGCCTGCTTCCTTCATGGCTTTGATTATGGGGAGCAGCGGCGCTACACCCACACCTCCGCCGCAGCACACCACGGTGCCGAAGCGCTCTATGTGTGTGGCCTGCCCGAGCGGGCCCACTACGTCGGTGAAGCATTCTCCGGGATTCAGCGCGCATATCTTATGGGTGGATACACCCACATCCTGCACTACAAGTGTTATGGTGCCGGCCTGAATGTCGGCATCAGCTATGGTGAGGGGAATGCGCTCGCCCCCGTCGCCAACACGTACTATTACAAAGTGGCCGGGACGCCGCGCCTTTGCGATTCGGGGGGCTTCCACCACTAATTTTACTACTTTTTCGGAAAAATGTTCCTTTGAAAGAACCGTAAACATAAACAATCTCTTACTTTTTCAAGGCAAAATTACTAAAATATGCGTAACTTTGCTCAAAATAATAAATCAATACAACATGAAAAAATCATTATGCATTGCTATGGCCGCGGCCGTCAGCCTGAGCGCTGCCGCCGAGGTGGTGAATCCCGACAGCACCGGATTCAAGTTTACTGATGTGAAACTGGTGAAAACCACACCGGTAAAGGACCAGAATAAGTCAGGTACATGCTGGTGTTTCTCATCACTTTCATTCTTCGAGGATGAACTTCTGCGCAAGACCGGCAAGGAGTATGATCTCTCTGAGATGTTTGTTGTCAACCATTGCTATCAGGACAAAGCTGACAAGTTTATCCGCACAAACGGGAAGATTAACTTCTCACAGGGTGGTAGCGCGCTTGACGTACCTTACGTATGGGCCACTTACGGTATCGTTCCTGAAGAAGCTTACCGCGGACTGAACTACGGCGAGGATAAGCATAATCATGGCGAGCTTGCCGATATCCTTACCGGATACGTGAATGCTGTCAACCGCAAGTCAAACAAGCGTATCTCTACCGCTTGGCGTCAGGGCTTCAACGGAATCCTTGATTCTTACTTCGGTGAACTGCCCGAGACATTTGTATACGAGGGCAAGACCTATACTCCGCAGTCGTTTGCAAAGTCACTTCCCATTGACATGAACGATTACATCGCTGTAACCTCTTTCACACATCACCCCTTCTATACACAGTTCCCGCTCGAAGTGTCCGACAACTGGCTCTGGGGTTCATATTACAATGTGCCTATGGAAGAGATGAAGGCTATTGTTGACAATGCTCTTGACAAGGGCTACTCAGTAGATTGGGCTGCCGACGTGAGCGAAGGCGGATTCAAGTGGAACAACGGCTATGCACTTATGCCTAAGGCCAAGAACGAGGCTGACATGGAAGGTACCGAGCTCTCACGCTGGGTGAAGCTTTCAGACAGCGATCGTGAGAAGTCAAAATTCGACATCAAAGGCCCGGTTGAGGAAATCACAGTTACCCAGGAGCTGCGTCAGCAGATGTTTGACAATCAGGAAACCACTGACGACCACGGTATGGTTATCGTAGGTAAGGCTGTTGACCAGAAAGGCAACAAATACTACAAGGTTAAGAACTCATGGGATACCAATCAGGTTTATGACGGCTACTTCTATGTATCAGAACCCTATTTCCTTGCCAAGACACTTGATATATATGTCAACAAGGAAGCTGTTCCTTCCGACATCAAGAAAAAACTTGGCGTGAAGTAATCGCATTCCCGAAATATAACACATACGAGCGGGCGCATCAATCAGATGCGCCCGCTTTCTTTTTATTGTCCGATTTGTTTAGTTAATGGTGTAAAAAAGGCCGTCTAAACGGGTGAACTGCACCCCAAAAGTTAGACAAAAAACTTTTGGGGTCACTTCAACGGGTTAGACAGCCTCTCTATGTTTATTATTATATTGGGCTTATTCGGCAGATGCGAAGAGCTTTGAGCCGGCAGCTTCCTGCTGATAAGCGTATACGCCCTGCTCTGAGAGCTCAACCACTGTGGTGCTGCCATCGGCGGTGGGAAGTGATACGTGGGTATCATCGATAAATGTCATGAGCTTGTAGTTTTCGTCATTGACATTCACGCTCCAGCTATTGTCGGCTTCATCAAAATCCAGACGCACGATGCTGCCGTCAGTCTCACTGGTGATGGTATATCCTTTGCCATCGCAGTCCACGAGATAGCGGCCGTTCTCACCCTCGATAACTTTCTTGCCTTTAGCCATGGGGTTTGATCCGCTCCAGAATTCAATGCTGTTGATTACAAGTACGTCAGCTAAGGCTGAAACCTCGTAGACAGGTAAAATCCAGAATGCGAAGAATACTACTTCGTTGACAAATTTGTTGCCTACCTGACGGTTCCATGACAGGAGCTTATTGGTCAGGGCAAAACTGCCGATACATGAGGTGGAGAGCATTGAAACGGCTAAAGTGAGAATAATACCCACTGAAAGATACTTCTTTTTCATTTTTGGTTGTTAGGGTTGGTTCAGTTTGATGAATGTTGGTATTTATAGAATGTTAACGAATATGTACGTTTATTTGTTTTGTCGCTACCTGGCTATTTTTGATTTTGCCTGATTGTAGAAGCTGTACACACGCTTGACGTACTCGTATGTCTGCCTTCCGCGGAAATATCCGTATTTGCATACTGGGTCATTGTAGTACTCAGGTTTCGATTTCTGAAGCAGCATCTCAGCTACGCATCCATCCCATTTCTGAGCATTCACCCCATGCTTTTCGGCCAGAGCTATGGCGTCAAGAATATGGGCTGCGCCTGAATTGTAGGCGGCAACAATGAATTTCTTACGCTCCTCGGCATCCTTTACTTTCGGTGAGAAAGTACGGTTCAGCTCCGCTATGACCTTTGCCGCAGTCGCTATATTGCGGTCGTTGTTGGTTATCCGGTCGGCTCCGAGGCCGTGGGCGCGTGCGGTGGAGGGCATAAGCTGCATCACTCCACGGGCGCCGGCCCATGACACTACCGTTGAGTCGAAGTGGCTTTCGGCATAACCTTGCGAGGCGAGCAGACGCCAGTCCCAGCCTATCGATGCGGCATACCTTTTGAACAGATGGTCAAACGGTGAAATGCGTCCCTTGCTGAAATCAATTTTCAGGTCAATTACCGGGGCGCTCTTCGAGTCCTCGAAATATCGCTTCAGAAGTTCTGCCTGCTGTCTACGCGGTTTTTCCTGCGTCATCCAGCTGTCGATAGAGTCAGCAAGCCATTTGTTGTCAGGGGCCACGCCCCAAGCTGCTCTCTGTGGAAAGCTTACTTCGAGAGTGATGTCGAGGTCGTTGTAGTACGTTTTGTTAAGCCGGGCTATGTCGCTGTCCACTATGGTAAGCGGTATCTCACCGCGGCTCACCATAGCTATCATATCCTCCGTTATCAGGGTGTCGCGGTCAATGGGCTTTATTATGATGCCGCCGCCAAGTTCCTCGTTGAGGTTTGTAAGGCGATGGTGGTATTTGCTGTCCTTCTCCACGTACACTTCCCGACCTATCAGTTCGGTAACATCGGTAATAGCCGGCTTATCCGATTTCTTAGGCTGTACAAGCACCTGATGGGTCACTGTCTCAGTACCGCACGGCACCACATGTTCGCGGTATTCGGCCGTGACCGGTACCTCGTAGGCAAGCAGGTCGATAAGGCCTGAATCAAGCATCTCTACAGCGCGGGCCAGATTGGGTATCACATGAAGGTCTATGGTCATGTTCTTGTCAGCCCCGAGCCGGGTCACAAGGTCGTAGTCATACCCCATCTGGGTTTCGCGGTATATGAAATAGGATGTAGGGCTGTAGAGCGTGCCTACTCTCAGGGTGTCAGGCAGCGGATGCGATAGTTGCATGCCGGCGCTGTCAGGCACCGAATCGGAACTTGCCGATGCTCCCTTCCCGGAACATGACACAGCGGAGACGCTGATTATAGCGGCTATTATTGTGGCTGCAAAAATCAGCGCTGCGTTACGCATGGATCGTGACGCGGGCGTGTATGTTTCCCGGTCAATACTCAAATGTTCCTTTCGGGCTGATGATGGTGAGCTTGTTCTCAGGAGCTTCCTCCACACGTCCTATCACCTTGGCTTCGATACCGAAGCTTTCAGAAATGGCTATCACGCGTTCAGCATCCTCAGGCTTGATGTATATCTCCAGACGGTGGCCCATGTTGAATACCTTGTACATTTCTGACCAGTCGGTTCCTGATTCGCGCTGGATAAGCTCAAACAGCGGAGGCACGGGGAACATGTTGTCCTTTATCACATGCTTGCCCTCCACGAAGTGCATCACTTTGGTCTGTGCGCCGCCTGAGCAGTGGACCATACCATGTATGGCCGGGCGCATTTCATCAAGCAGCCGCTTCACTACAGGGGCATAGGTGCGGGTGGGGGAAAGCACGAGCTTGCCGGCGTCAAGGGGAGTGCCGTCCACGGGATCTGTGAGCTGCATTCCTCCTGAATAGACGAGCTCGTCAGGTACGGCGCGGTCATAGCTTTCGGGATATTTTTCAGCAAGATATTTGGCGAATACATCATGGCGTGCCGAGGTCAGTCCATTGCTGCCCATGCCGCCGTTGTATTCTTTCTCGTATGTGGCGCGTCCCGACGATGACAGGCCCACGATTACATCGCCTGCGGCGATATTGGCATTGTTTATCACATCGCTGCGCTTCATGCGGCAAGTCACGGTGCTGTCCACAATTATGGTGCGCACGAGGTCGCCTACGTCGGCTGTCTCACCCCCGGTACTTATGGCGTTCACGCCGAGCTCGCGCAGGTCGGCAAGCAGTTCTTCAGTACCGTTGATTATGGCGGCTATTACCTCGCCGGGTATCAGAAGTTTGTTGCGGCCTATGGTGGAGCTTACCAGTATATTGTCAGTGGCTCCTACGCAGAGCAGGTCGTCGATATTCATTATGAGTGCGTCCTGTGCTATCCCTTTCCATACGCTCAGGTCGCCGGTTTCTTTCCAGTACATATATGCGAGGGACGATTTTGTCCCGGCACCGTCGGCGTGCATTATGTTGCAGTATTCGGGGTCGCCTCCGAGTATGTCCGGTATAATCTTGCAGAAAGCCTTGGGGTATAGTCCTTTGTCAACATTTTTGATAGCTGCGTGAACATCTTCCTTGGATGCTGATACTCCGCGCATGTTATAGCGTACGTCGCTCATAATCTGTCTATATCTGTTTATGGTTGATTTTTTTAGAAAGCGTTGGCAATAATAAGCAGCAGCCATAGTGAGGGTGCTACAAGGAGGAGTGAGTCTATGCGGTCGAGGATGCCACCGTGGCCGGGAAGGATATGTCCGCTGTCCTTCATGTTGGCGGCACGTTTGAACATCGATTCCATAAGGTCGCCCCATGTGGCTGCGATGCTCACCACGGCGCCCATTATGCAGAGCTGCATTATGCTGAGGTCAGTGCTGTAGGTTCCGAAGCAATATTTGATAAGGAAAGCACTCGCTATGCTGAAGAGCATCCCTCCGAAAAATCCCTCCCATGATTTCTTGGGCGACAGGCGCACAAAGAGCCGTGTGCGGCCTATCAGTGAGCCTACAACGAATGCGCCGGTGTCATTGAGCCATATCATGAGGAACATGGCGAGCACTATGGCGGGGCCGCATGTAAGGTACAGCATTGATGCTATGGCAATGGGGGCGGATACGTAGATAAGTGACATGAACGAACCTGCGAGCCGCGAGGCGGGAGAGTAGTCGTGCGTGTAGAGCTGAAGTATCATCCGGGCCAGTACGTAGATAAGCATGGCTGTGATGCATCCCGTCATGCCGAACTCCGTGTACCACAGCGGTAGTGATGCCACCAGCAACGAGCCGAGCAGGTCAAAGCAATATGTTATGTCAAATCCTCCGCCGGTATCAGTCATGCGGAAAAACTCTATCACACCGAGCAGTGCCAGAAGGCAGCATAAGAGCGGAAATCCCCATGTGCCGCCGAACATGATGAGTGATACTATCAGGGCTACGTATATCACTCCGGTGAGTGACCGCTGGATTAAATTTTTCATAATGTTGGCTCGTTTGTCATTTCCGACAAAGATACAAAAAATATTTTCAGCATATACGTTCCGGAGGGGTAAAAGAGAAAGCACTCCTGCGGATAAAATCTCTGCAGGAGTGCTTTTATGAATATTGTAATCGGCCGGTGATTATTCGGCTACAACTTCAAAGGGAATTTCGGTGCTTACTTCCTTGTGGGGCTTAACGATTGCCACATAGCTGCCCAGAGTCTTGACGGGCTGCTTGATGATGATGATCTTGCGGTCAATGTTGTGGCCGAGCTTTTCAAGGGCTTCAGCGATCTGGATGTTGTTGACAGAACCGAAAATGGTGCCGTTGGCAGAAGCCTTTGCGCCGATGGTGAGAGCTACACCTTCAAGTGATGCTGCGAGAGCCTCGGCATCAGCCTTGATCTTGGCGAGCTTGTGGGCGCGCTGGCGCTGGTCTTCAGCGAGCTGTTTCAGAGCGGCGGGTGTTGCTATGATTGCTTTGCCGAAGGGGATGAGGTAGTTGCGGCCATAGCCGGACTTTACTTCTACGATATCGTCCTTGTATCCGAGGTTGGCGATATCTTCCTTAAGTATAATCTTCATAATTGATAGCGGTTAGTAAAGGTGAGTATGGTGTTTACTTCATCAAGTCGGTTACATAGGGCAGAAGAGCCAGGTGACGGGCACGCTTTACGGCCTGAGCCACACGACGCTGAAACTTGAGTGAGGTGCCTGTGATACGACGGGGAAGAATCTTGCCCTGTTCGTTGAGGAACTTCTTGAGGAATTCAGGGTCCTTGTAATCGATATACTTGATGCCGCTACGCTTGAAACGGCAATATTTTTTCTTTTTTACATTCACCGACAGGGGAGTGAGATAGCGGATTTCAGATTGAGCTTGTGCCATTGTTTAGTCCTCCTTTGCTTCTACTTCAACTTCTACTTTTTCAGTCACGGGCTTGCCGGCCTTGAGGCTGCGACGCTTTGCAGCATATTCAGCAGCGTACTTGTCAAGACGGAATGTCAGGAATCGGAGCACGCGTTCGTCACGACGGAAAGCTGTTTCGAGCTTCTTCACCAGAGTGGGTTCGCCGTCGAATTCAAGGAGTGTGTAGAATCCGGTTGATTTCTTCTGTATGGGGTAAGCAAGCTTGCGCAGGCCCCAGATTTCTTCGTTCACAATGGTAGCGCCGTTGTCGGTGAGTACCTTGCTGAACTTTTCTACCGCTTCCTTCATCTGAACATCAGACAAAACGGGAGTTAAAAT
>OFGR01000576.1_pt1 | contig 36211 bp, 31 predicted proteins | sample 1521811 | NCBI WGS metagenome assembly OFGR01 (sample SAMEA3504098, study PRJEB24116) | mouse gut metagenome | biome: mouse gut; feature: mouse-associated habitat; material: faeces | place: Denmark | collected 2011
GACATTACTGGTTTGCGTTAGGGAAATTCCTGCAGGACAGCGGAATGAAGCCGGTGCATGTGAATCCCCATCATGTTAAGAAATCGAAGGAACTGGACGACAACAATCCGAACAAAAATGACCGAAAGGATCCGAAAACAATTGCGGCACTGGTCAACGAGGGACGTTTTTCGTATCCCTATATACCGACCGGTATTTACGCAGAGATCAGGAGTCTTTCCAACCTGCGCTTCCAGACCCAGGAAGAACTCACAAGGATCAAGAACCGGATTGCAAGGTGGTTTTCTATCTACTTTCCGGAATATAAAGCCGTATACGCAGATCTGAAAGCAGTCAGCGGCAGAATGGTGCTGAAGGAATTTCCGTTGCCGGAGGATATCGTAAAGCTCGGGGTAGAAGGGGTGAACCAGATCTGGAGAGATGCAAAGCTGAGAGGCGCTGGAATGAAGAGGGCAAAGGCCCTGGTATCAGCCGCAGAACATAGCATTGGGAGTAAGGAAGGGCCGGAAGCAGCAAGAATCGAATTAAAAAATCTGCTGAATGACCTGGAGGAACTGCTTTGGAGTATAGAAGAAAAACTAAAGGAGATCCCATATATTGATAAACTGATGGCGATCAAAGGGATCGGTCTGATTACAGTCAGCGGTTTTATAGCAGAAGTGGGGGACATCGGACGTTTTGATAATCCCAAACAACTGCAGAAACTGGCGGGATATGCAATCGTGGCGAACGAGTCCGGCAAGCATAACGGAGAAAGCCGGATCAGTTACCGTGGACGGAAGCGACTGAGATATGTGCTTTATGAGGCAGCGATATCGCTGATTGGAAAGAATGCACAGTTCCGAGAAATACATGAGTATTATCGGGGCCGGAAGGAAAATCCGCTGAAAAAGATGCAGTCAGTGGTTGCTGTAGCCTGCAAGGTTATAAGGGTATTCTACGTAATTCTTACAAAAGGTGTAGATTATGATGCAGAGAAACTGATGAGAGACATCAAGAGGCCGCAGATGCAGGCAGCATAAGAAGCAGAGAGAAAACATGTAATACCCCTGTCACAGTTGAATTGAGCCTTTAGAAAACAGATCTGAGAGCTGAATTCAGCTGTGTCAGGAAAGCTGAAATGTATGAGAAACGGGCCGGGAAAACGTCCACCACAAGGTGCTGGTTTGTGGAACATACAGAAGAGGTCAGTAAGACTTAAGAAAAAGAATGAGCCAGTAGTCGGCAGGAATGATCACCATAGGGCATGACCCTGACAAGGAGCTAAGCTGACACCCTGGATATGGACAGGCGGGACGAAGGAAGTTAGGACCCTACAGAAATGGAGGAGATCCTGGTAGACACGGGAGGTGCGCTGCCATAGATGGATGGGTATACACAAGGCCATGTAGAACGGAAAAGCAAGACGTTTTACTTCGTGTACCCAGAACCAGCTATTTTTGTACCAGATACAGAGAAATGCCCATACCAATGGCTCTTTCTTCTGAGATATTTATTGATAGTATATCAAAAAATCCTTGATTTTCAAGGAAAAAAGACTTGACTTAATAGGGAGTAACCATACATCAGGTAAATGAAGGACTCGATACTGGAAAAATATTGTATCAAAAACAGTGTTTTTTTGACATTGAGAAGGAAACATTACAGACCACTTATGACAAATTGAATAAAGAAATTGTGGAATTAATGAAGAAAAAGTGGGATGAAATGAGAGATGGCTGTTATTCATTAACAGAGCAGGCAGGAAAAGGAAGCTGTCATGTCAAAAAAGAACTGGATATGCTGAAAGAAAAAATAAAATTTAGCTGGAATGATAATATAGGAGATTTTCTTAGAAGATATAAAAACATTGAAATGGGATATAAAGAGTAATATTATAGAATGGAGATTTTTTCTTAAATAGAGACTTTTTGAGGGTAGAACATGTTATATATAAGAACGGATATGAATCCGTCGATTGCTACCGGACACATGATGAGATGTCTTTCTATTGCGGATGCAGCGGCCAGTCTGGGCGAGGATGTTACGTTTATTCTGGCAGACAGCGAGGCGCTTGGATTGATTCAGGAAAGAGGATATCAGGCTGTCGTGCTTCATACAAAATGGGATGATATGGATTCTGAATTGGATGCGTTGTATCAGGTAATTCAGGAAAAGAGAATTAAAGCCTTGCTGATAGACAGTTATATGGTAACAAAAAGTTACCTTCAGGCTTTGGCAAAATGGACAAAAACTGCATATATAGATGATAGAAATACGTTTGTGTATCCAGTTCATATTCTGATTTGTTATGCGAATTATTGGCAGAAATTTAAATATAGTCAGAACTATAAAGAAACAAAACTTTTGCTTGGAACACAGTATGTTCCCCTTAGAAAAGATTTTCATGGACTGAAAAGAAATGAGGTTAAAAGCCGGCTGGAAAATATTCTGTTAATGTCGGGTGGCAGCGATAAATTTCATATATTGCCACAATTTCTGAAAAGGCTTAATTGCAGCAAATATAAGGCAGTTGATGTGATTTGCGGGACATATTGCACTGATTATGAACAGCTGAGTCGGGAATATGGCCAGAATAGAAATATTCATATTCATAAATCTGTCAATGACATAAAAGATTATATGCTGAGGGCAGATGCAGCAATATCCGCTGGTGGAACAACACTATATGAGCTTTGCGCCTGTGGGACACCGACGATAACATATTCTTTTGCAGATAATCAGCTGGATAATGTACATCAGTTTGCGCAAGATGGATTAATGGATTATCTTGGAGATATACGTTGTGAGGATGTATCTGAGAAAGCTGCATTGGTGCTTGAACAGTATGAGCAGCAGTATGAACTAAGGGAACAGCGCATCAGGGGAATGCAGGAACTGGTAGATGGTGGCGGGGCGGCGAGAATTGCGAAAGAGTTAATAGGGATGAATTGTAACAGTAAACATAACTGAGTTGTTAAATGAAATGCAAAGACACTAAGGCAAGAAATGCAATGATTGTGAAAGAAAGGAATATAACATAGAGGCAGGTATCAGAGAATGATTATACCATATGGAAAGCAATGGATAGATGAGGATGATATACAGGCAGTAGCAGAAGTACTGCAAAGTGATTACCTTACAACAGGGCCGGCAGTTTGTGAATTTGAAAAAGCTGTGTGTGAGTACACTGGTGCAAAATATGCAGTTGCAATTGCGAATGGGACGGCAGCATTACATGCTGCCTGTTTTGCAGCGGGTATTAAGGACGGAGACGAGGTTATTACAACGCCGATGACTTTTGCAGCATCTGCAAATTGTGTGCTGTATTGCGGGGGTATGCCTGTTTTTGCTGATATCAGGCCAGATACTTATAATATTGACCCGTCAGATATACGGAAAAAAATAACAAAAAAAACAAAAGCAATTATAGCAGTGCATTATACAGGCCAGCCATGTGATATGGATGAGATTCATGCAATTGCAAAAGAGCATCATCTTACAGTGATTGAGGATGCGGCACATGCACTGGGGGCTGATTACAAAGGCAGAAAAATAGGGACAATTTCAGATATGACGACATTCAGTTTCCATCCGGTAAAGCATATTACAACGGGAGAAGGCGGAATGATAACCACAAATGATAAGAAGCTGTATGAAAAGCTGAAATTATTCCGCAGCCATGGGATTACGCGAGAAGAAGGCCTGATGACAAAAAATGAAGGCGGCTGGTATTATCAGCAGGTGGATTTAGGTTATAATTACCGGATTACCGATATACAGTGTGCACTGGGTGTGTCTCAGATGCGGAAACTGGACAAGTTTATTACAAAGAGAAAGGAACTGGTAAAACGATATGAGGATGCGTTTCGTGATATCGAAGCCATTACATGCCCATATCAGGAAAAAGGATGCAATAACAGCTGGCATTTATATGTGATACAGGTTCAGAACAGAAAGAAAGTCTTTGATAGATTGAGAAATGCCGGAATTCAGGTAAATGTAAATTATATACCAGTTTATCAGCACCCTTATTATCAGGAACATGGGTATCAGCATATCTGCTGTCAGGAAGCAGAAAAGCTATACGAACGTATAATCAGTCTGCCATTATTTGCAGAATTGACATATAATCAGCAAGATTATGTTATAGAGCATTTAAAGGATATCATATATGAATAAAGGGGAGAGCTTTTTTAATCAAGGAATACAGTTTTTTGAATCAGAGCAATATGAACAGGCTGCAGCATGTTTGATTCAGGCATATGAACATAGTTATGAGAAAGAGCATATACTGGATATTTTATATAATTGTTTTATTATCCCGAATGAACAGGAATTTCGAAATAATTATAAATATAACAGCGCTGCGCATACCAGGATTGCTTATGAAGAATGCATGCTGGATTTTATACCTGTGAGTGATGTTTGTTTTTATATTTTTAATCGGGAAGAAGCGAAATTTGAAGGCTTGATTGAATTAGAAGATAAGCCTGTCCGCGGTACAAATGTACGGTTTGATAGTATTCTTTATACAGATATATGGGATATTCGTCAGATAATGCCAGATTTGCATGAAAATTACTGGGGGACTGTTTATATATTATTAAACGGACAGGGGGCGAAATTTGCTTCTTTTTTTAAGCTGCCACGTTTTCATGAATTGTATCTGGAAAATGTGGTTGTATTTCCGAACGAAAAATACATGCAGATTTTTTTTGAAGAATATGAGGAATTTTACTTGCCGAAACAGCTCGTTGCAAATCAAACGGCAAAGTATCTGAACCAGATTCACAGATTGCATGAGAAGCGCGTAAAAAATATTGATACAGACCGGAAAAATATCTTTTTGTCTATTTGTATTTTAAGTTTCAGGAACTATTCAGTGGCTGTGCAGAATGCCTTGCAGTTATTAAAATGTCCTTATGATAGTGAAATTGAGATTCTTATATTGCAGAATAGACCGAAAGAATATGAACAGATAAAGGATGCCAGAGTCCGTTTTTGCGAATTGGAAAATGGAGATGGATATGCATCAGCAATATGGAAAGCACTGGAACTGGCGCAGGGCCAGTATGCGGTCTTCATGTACGAAACCGACAGTATGATTGTTGATGAACTGGAAAAATATTTAAGTTTTATTAAAGCGCATGCAGTAAGCGGTGTATTTCTGGAATCAGGAGACGGAGAAATATTTTCCAGGCTGCCTGAAAAAGAAAGTGCAAAGGGATATGATGCATTGCGTGCTTTGTCAGAGCAGCAATATTTAACGGGAATTACGTATAACATGAAATTATTTCGCAGCATCAGCAGCCTGGATTTTATGGATAAGGTAAAGGGAAACCGGTTACTGGATGAATATACACATATTTGCATAGCAACATTGTTATGCAGGTTTTCCAGCTGTGCGACTACGGGGATGTTATTGTGGAAAACAAAATCAAAGGAATCTTTGCATGAAAGAAAGGATAAAATTTTAGAGAAACAGAAAGAAGCGTTTTTGGAATTCCGAAGCAGGAATATTTTACCGGAAGTATATAAGAGAAACATGGAATTAAGAAATGGTAAGAATGAGCTGGATTATATTTATGATTTATTATCTGGTGCAGTTATGAAAAAGAATGATTTATTTGAGTGTCTGCTTTTAAAGCAGCAGTATATGAGCCGTTGTTTTATGAATGGCATAAGGCCGCATATAGAGGATGTTTGGAATTATTCTGCATACTTTATGCAGGCTATGCAGGAAGCACTGAGTATGAATTATTCTAAAATACCATTACAGGAACGAAATGCTGATTTTATAGTGATAGCGGCAGCACAGCTGCTGTCGGTCAGACATGCTCCGACAAGAATTATATTGGAAATTTGCAGGCTGATTGAAAAATACCTTCAGAAACAAGTATTTCTGATGATTGAGATTACAGTTACAGAAGAAGAAAAATGCTGGGATTTAGGGTTCTTCGGGCATGAAGTAAATTATACAAAAACGCTGACAGGAAATTTTGGATATCCATATAATGGAGATACCTATTATGGATATCAGGTAATACTTGCACATCAGAATATCAGGGAAATGAAGCAGGTTATGCAGCATTTGTATCAAAAAAAGCCGTATTGTGTCTGGTGCTTTGGTGGTATCCCGGCTTTTGCAGGTGCTATGAGACAGTTTACGACTATGGTTTATACCCAATTTAATGAAGGCTATCCTGGATTTGTCACGGATATTGTGGTTAATTATTTTGAACGGGCTGCTGCGTCATATCCAGAAGAAAAAAATTTTTTACTAGAACATAATGTTATTATTCAGGATATTAATATAGGGATGAATTCCTATCAAAAATCATCAGGCAAGCTGAAACGGAGCAGCTTTGATATTCCAGAGGATGCATTTTGCATAGGGATTGCGGGAAATCGACTTCACAGTGACTGCACAGATGCATTTTTGGATGTGCTGAAGAAAATTGTACAAATACATACAGGAAAAAAAATCTGCCTGATTTTTATTGGAGAAACAGGCGAAGCATTTGAGAAAAAAGTGGCAGAATATGTTACAGAAAGTGAACAGCTTCGGTTTATAGGATATCAGAAGGAATTTGCAGAAGCTGTTGCATTGATAGATTTGCTTGCAGCAACACCAGGACTTGGAAATGGAGGCGCTGGTGTGACAGCAATGAATGAAGGCAAACCAGTAGTTTGTTTAAAATCAGGTGATATAGCTGCCTGTACAGGCGATGATTTCCAGTGTGGCGATATTACTCAATATCCAGAAATGATAAGACGATATATAGAAGATGAAGACTATTATGAAATGCAGAGTAAAAAGGTACAAAAGCAGTTTGAAAGTCTCTTGGTTCAAGATGAAGAAATAGCTGTACAGATAAAGAATGTGCTGGAAATGGTGAAAGAAACATAAAGATGGCAATAAAGTCAGGAGTGTCAGGATGTATGATAATATGCTGGTAACAGGATAGGTTATAAATATAGTTAGGGAGGGGGGCGGCTGAATGGAAAATGCTGGAGAATTATATTTTAATCAAGGGATTCTTTTTTTTGAACTGAAACAATATGAACAAGCTGTTCATGCTTTTATTCAGGCATATGAGCTGGAATATGAGAAAGAAAAGATTTTAAATATTTTGTACGATTGCTTTATTATACCAAATGAGGAAGAATTTAAGCGAAATTATGAACATAATAATCTTGGATTTACCCGGCTTGCTTATGAGGTATGTACTATAGACTTTATACCTGTCAGTGAAGAACAATTTTTTGTATTTAATTCAAAAACAAAAGAATTTGAAGGCGTATTCCTTCTCGAAAAAAATCCGATTCATGGAGAAAATGTTGAATTTGATAGCATTTTATATACAGATATTTGGGATATGAGGCAGATTATACCAGATTTAAAAGAAACAAGCTGGAATACAGTATATCTGTTATTAAATGAAATGCTGGAACCCCAGTTTGCTTCTTTTTTCAAACTGCCTCGTTTTAGCGAGTTATATCTTGAAAATGTAATAGTTTTCCCTGATGATAGATATATGAAAATATATTTTGAAGAATATAATGAATTCTATCTTCCGAAGCAGATTGTAACTGAAAATAAAAATAAATATTGCAATATGATAAATATTTTTCATCAAAAAAGGATAACGCAATTAATGCCTGAACATAATAATATATTTTTATCAGTTTGTATTATTGACTTATCTGATAAAAATCCTGCTATACAGAATGTAATTCAGTTATTGCAGTGCCCATATGACAGTGAGATAGAATTTGTCATTCTTTGTCGCAAAACAGAAGAATATAAACAAATCAAAGATTCCAGAATACGTGTCTGCAAGCTGGAGAAAGAACAAAGCTGTGAACAAGGCATATTTAAACTTTTAGAGTCTGCATGGGGGAATTTTGCCGTACTCATAAATGGCTGTGATATTATGCTGTGGAAACAATTGAGAGAATATTTAAATTTTATAATATCGCATTTAACATGCGGTGTATTTTTAGAATCGGGATATGGGGAAGATGCTGTTATATTATCTAACAGGATATATGAGAAAGGATATGAAGCAGTTTCTGCTGTAGCAGAGATTAACTACCTGACGGGTATTACATATAATATGAATTTGTATCGCAGTATTTGCGATTTTCAAGAAATAAGGGAAATAAAGGGGAATTTATCCTTGGCAGGGCATCTGCATATTTGCATAGCAATGGTAATGTGCATGTATTCTGATTATGCTGTAATGAAACTGCCTTTCTGGAAGCGGGGGGGGGTAGAATCGTGTATAGATAATCTGAGAAATACAGAACAAAACAATGCATTTTTAGATTTTCGATATTTACGGATTTTAAAAGAATATGCAAAAATAGAAGCGGTATACAAGAAGAATAGAAAAAAGGATGAACTGGCACATATCTACGGATTATTGTGTGAAGCGCTGAGCAGTAAACAGGATTTTTTTCAGTGTCTGTTATTAAGAAATCAGTACTCAAGTGTTTGCTTTTTGAATGGGAAAAAAATAGCGATTACAGAGAATTGGAATCACGCTGAGTATTTTATTCGAACTATGCAGAAGATGCTAAAAATCGAATATAAAAGGATTCCTGTATGTGAAAGGAATTCGGATTTTATTGTTGTAGCTGCAACGCAGTTATTATCTGAAAGACATGCGCCCAGCCGGATTATACTGGAAATCTGCAAAATAATTAGAAAATATCTTAACAAAGAGGTATTTTTAATTTTGGAGATTAAAACATCAGATATAATCAAGTGCATGAGCATGGGATTTCAATGTTATGAGACGGATTATGATGAAAGGCTGACAGGAGAATTTACACTTCAAAAAAAGGAAGTTACATATCGTGGATATCAGATAATGCTGAATCAGGAAAATATTCAGGAAATGAAACAGGTAATGAATTATTTATATCAGAAAAAGCCGTACTGTGTCTGGTGTTTTGGCGGCATGCCAGCGTTTGCAGGTGCAATGAAACAATTTACGCCTATGCTGTATACTCAGTTTAGTGAAGGGTATCCAGGGATTCCCGCTGATATGGTGGTAAATTATTTTAAACGGGCATCAGAACTCTATAAAGAGGATAAACAATTTTTATTAAAACATCATGTTATAATCCGGGACATTAATATTGGGCTTAAATCTTATCAAAAGTCTGAAGGGAAATTAAAAAGAGACTGTTTTGATATTGCAGAAAATGCATTTTGTATTGGTATTATAGGTAACCGGCTTCAAAGTGATTGTACAGAATCATTTTTGGATGTATTAAAGCAGATTGTGCATATACATACTGTAAAAGATATTTGGCTGATTTTTATTGGAAGAACTGTTGAAGTATTTGAGAAAAAGGTAGCTGAACATGTAAAGTGTAAAGAGCGTTTACGCTTTTTAGGCAGGCAGGAAGAATTTGCAGAAGCAGTCGCATTGATAGATTTGCTTGCAGCGACACCAGGACTTGGGAATGGAGGGGCTGGTGTCGCTGCAATGAATGAGGGGAAACCAGTAGTGTGCTTAAAAACAGGAGATATAGCCTCCTGTGCAGGGGAAGATTTTCAGTGTGATGATATTTCACAATATCCAGCAATTATAAAACGATATGTAGAAGATAAAGCTTATTATGATATGCAGAGTAAAAAGGCAGAAAACCAGTTTGAACGTCTTTTGATTGGAGATGCCGAAATAGCAGTACAGATAAAGGATGTATTGGAAGCAGTGAAAGGACTCTGAGATTCATGCAAAAAAAAATATATGTTACGCAGTCTTCCCTGCCTTCTTTTGAAGAATTTACAGAAGCAGTCAGGCCCTTATGGGAGAGCCATTGGCTTACAAATATGGGATGTTATCATAAAGAACTGGAAGAAAAATTACGGGAATTTCTTAAGGTTCCAGAACTTTCCCTGATGGTAAATGGTCATATGGCATTAGAGATGGCCATTCAGGCTTTTCATTTTCCAGAAGGAGCGGAAATAATTACTACTCCTTTTACATTTATTTCCACAACACATGCGATTGTCAGAAATCATCTGAAACCGGTTTTCTGTGATGTAAAATTAAGTGATGGAACAATAGATGAAACAAAAATAGAAGATTTAATTACAAAAAATACAGCGGCAATTATTCCAGTACATGTATACGGGAATATATGCAATGTAGAAGCTATACAAAAGATTGCTGAACGTTACAGTCTCAAGGTGATTTATGATGCGGCTCATGCGTTTGGAATCGAGTATAAGGGAAACGGAATTGGGAGTTTTGGAGATGCATCTATTTTCAGCTTTCATGCGACAAAAGTATTCAATACAATTGAAGGCGGGGCTGTTTCTTTTTCTGACCATAAAATTTATGACAGGCTGTATAATTTAAAAAACTTTGGAATTCATGGAGAGGAACTGGTTACAGAAGTTGGTGCAAATGCGAAGATGAATGAATTTTCAGCCATTATGGGACTTTGTAATTTAAAACATATTCAGCATGCTATGGAAGAACGCAGGAAAAGGCATGATTTTTATCAAAAGTGTCTTCAAAATGCAGAGGGGATTCATTTTTTTGAAGGCAGTCAGGATGCAAATAAAAATTATGCATATTTTCCTGTTATGATAGATATGGAATATGGAATGACCAGGGATGAGCTGTATGAGTATTTAAAGGAAAATGATATTTACTCCCGAAAATATTTCTACCCTTTAACATCGGATCAGGCTTGTTTCAAAAATGAATATAGATATGCTTCTTTGGAGCAGGCACGGTATTTGTCAAAGCGTGTTCTTGTGCTTCCGCTTTATGAAAAACTGGAAATGGAAAATATAGAAAAAATAGCAGACATAATAATAAAATGCAAAAAAAAATAATAGTACTGTAAAAATGGAGGCTTTTATGTTTCAATGGGAAAAGAAAGGGATTATATTTAATCCGGCAGAGTGTGAACAAAGGCCAGCTTGGAGATGGAATTTTGCACAGGGCGAGAATACTCTGCTGTTTGATGATTTTATCCGGGTATATTTTTGCAGCAGGGAAAAACCAGATGAGTCTGGGCAGACAGTCAGCAGAATATCCTATGTAGATTTATCGCGCGAAAATCCTTGCCATATATTAAAAATAGGAGACCGACCGGTATTGGAACTGGGGGGATTAGGTGAGTTTGATGAATTTGGAACGTATCCGTTTTCAGTTGTCCGGTATCAGGGTAAAATTTTTGGGTATTATGGGGGAATTACAAGATGCGAGTCTGTTCCGTTTAACGCATCTATTGGCTGTGCAGTAAGTGAAGATGGTGGGGAATCTTTTTATAAGATAGGGAGAGGGCCGGTTTTAACAGCATCGCTGCAGGAACCGTTTATGATATGTTCTCCTAAAATCCGCATTTACGATGGAAAATGGTATTTGTTTTATTCAGCTGGCAAATATTGGAGTATAGAAGAAGGCCGGCCGGAGATATGTTATAAACTTCGCATGGCAGTTTCAACAGATGGTATTCACTGGGAAAAGTGTAACCGTGATATTATGCAGAACAGGCTTGGAGAGACAGAGTCACAGGCATGTGGGGATGTGATTTATCAGAATCAGGCATACCATATGTTTTTCTGTTACCGGAATCATACTGATTTTCGAAGAAACCCTGCAAATAGCTATAGAATCGGATATGCAAGGTCTGAGGATTTATATCATTGGGAACGTAATGATGCTATAGCGGGAATTGATGTGTCTTCGGACAGCAGTGCGTGGGACAGTGAGATGACGGCATATCCACACGTATTTGTCTGCGATGGAAGAACATACATGCTGTATCTTGGCAATGAAGTGGGAAAATATGGATTTGGACTCGCTGAATTGAAAGGAGAATTAAAGTGATATGGAGAAAGTATGGACGGATATTTATACCAGAAAAATATGGAATTGAATATGCAAAATCGCCACAGGCAGTGGTATTTCACGATTTTGTCAGAATTTATTTTTCGGCTTGCAGACATGATAAGAATAAATTGATTAGCTATGTCTGTCTGGCAGATTTTACGAAAGATTTTTCAGATGTTTTAAACGTGCAAAAGCAGATTATTCCAGATGGGGCTCTGGGATGTTTTGATGAACATGGTATTTTTCCATTCAGCCCACTGCAATTTGACAATAAGATATGGGCTTATACAAGCGGGTGGTCGAGGAGGGTTTCTGTGTCTGTGGATACCGGTATCGGTATTGCAGTGTCGGAGGATGGCGGAAAGAGCTTCCACAGACTGGGTGATGGCCCGGTAATGTCCAGTTCCCTGGATGAACCCTTTTTAGTGATTGATGCATTTGTAAGATGGTTTGAAGACAGATTTCATATGTGGTACATTTATGGAAAAGAGTGGAAGCAGTATAAGCCAGAAGATGAACCAGAACGGATTTATAAAATAGGGCATGCTGTATCGCATGATGGCATTGACTGGCGTAGGGATGGTATGCAGATAATACCAGACAGGATAAAGGATGAGTCGCAGGCACTGCCATGTGTTATCTTTTTTAATAACCAGTATCATATGTTTTTCTGCTACAGATATTCATATAATTTTCGTAATAATGAAAATAATACTTACCGATTGGGATATGCTTGTTCGGATTCATTGAATCATTGGAACAGATGTGATGAGAAATTGAATTTTCCAATCGCGGAAGATGAATGGGACAGTCAGATGCAGTGTTATCCTAATATTTTTGAAATGGACGGGAAACTCTATCTGCTGTATAATGGAAATGAGTTTGGAAAAAATGGTTTTGGATTAGCAGAATTGGAGAAATTATAAATGAAACGAGATTATGATACAGAAAGCATGGATAATGAGACAAGGAAATATGCATATCATTTTGACTTTGATGTCATGCATCCATATATGATAAAATCATTTCTGCCATTTATAAAAGAAGGAAATGCTTTAGAATTGGGCTGTTTTCAAGGGGCATTTACAGAGCGTATTGCAGCTATATTTGATGAAATAACATGCGTGGAAGCATCTGGGGAAGCTGTCTGTATTGCGAGGGAACGCTTAAAGCCTTATGGACATATAGAATTCGTGGAATCACGGTTTGAGGAAGCAAAATTACATAAAAAATATGATAATATATTTTTAACACACGTCTTGGAACACATAGATGATCGCGTGGAGCTGCTGAAAAAAATTAAAAATGAGTGGCTTTCAGAAAAAGGGGTTTTATTTGTGGCATGTCCGAATGCGAATGCACCTTCCAGACAAATTGCTGTTAAAATGGGGCTCATAGAATCTAATGCAGCGGTTACAGAAGCAGAGCGGGCACATGGGCATAGGATTACATACAGTCTGGACACGCTGGAGTCTGAAATCAAAAATGCTGAGCTGAATGTGATACATAAATCGGGTATATTTTTTAAGGCACTCGCAAATTTTCAATGGGACAGGCTGTTAGGGACAGATATTATTTCAAAAGAATATCTGGATGGATGTTTTTCTCTGGGGCAGCAGTACCCGGAATTGTGTTCAAGTATTTATTGTGTCTGTACAAAGATGGCATAACAATACGAATGGAAAAGAGTTACAATAGAAGGTGGAAGAATTTGAGAATAGGAATTATGCAGCCGTATTTTTGGCCTTATCTGGGATATTTTCAGCTTTTGCGCGCAGTTGATAAATATGTGATTTATGATAATATTGAATATACAAAAAAAGGATGGTTTAACCGAAATCGATATTTATGTAATGGACAGGCAAAATATTTCACCATTCCAATAGCCAGAGCGTCTGACTATTCAGATGTTATAAATAGGAAGACGGCAGCAAATTTTGACCGTGCGAAAATTAAGAACCAGATTAAAATGGCTTATCAAAAAGCTCCTTTTTTTGAAAATATTTTTTGGATATTTTGTGAATGCGTTGATTGTCAAAATGAAAATTTATTTGAATACATATTTTATTCCGTTAAGAAGATAGCAGAATATCTGGATATTGGTACAGAAATAATTGTTTCATCCAAACTGGAGATTGGACATGAGTTAAAGAAAAATGAGAAAGTTCTGGAAATCTGCCATAGGCTGGATGCTGATGAATATTTGAATCCATATGGTGGAAAAGCCTTGTATGATAAAGAAGAATTTAAAAAGGAAGGCATTCAGCTGTCATTTTTGCAGATGGAGAATATTGTGTACCAGCAGTTTGATAATTCTTTTGTAGAATTATTATCTATTCTGGATGTATTAATGTTTAATTCAAAAGAAAAGGTAAAGAATCTGTTGGACAGGTATACGATATCCTAGGAGAAGGTTCACATGGAAATTGCAGCTTATTATCCGCCTGTTGAAATAAAAAAAGTCGAAACAATTTTAAAACAGTTTGATACAGTGCTTGTACCAGCCCTTTCGCAGCGTGTTGATATAAAAGATTATGCCTGGAAGCTTGCACAGAATGCAGTAATGTTTTATGTACATGAAAAAGAAAAAGTACTTGGGCATTGTGCGGTATATATGAATAATCAGTCTTGTACATATATTAGTTCTATTGCAGTAATGCCAGAAGTTCAGGGAAAAGGGATAGGCAGAATTTTATGGGAATGTGTAGAAAAAGAAGCATGTATACGGGGAATTTCTAAGATTAAGCTGGAGGTATATGGGAAGAACATTACTGCAGTCAGATTTTACCAGGAGCAGGGATGCAGGGTGATTTGCAAAAAGGAAAACTGGCTGACAATGATAAAAGATTTAATATATATGCTGTAGATGGTTAGAGTGGGTGTTTGACAAAAGAAAATGAACATATTTGCCATAGGCGGATACATGGGAGAAAGGCTGAAATGGATAATAAATTATTGCTGTTGATGAATAAAACAATGTATCCAGCTGAATTCGAACTGCTTAGAGAACTGGGACAGGTATTTGATCAGCTGGGATTTGAACTGAAAGTGCTGCAGACAGACAATAGTACTTTCAATGATGAACTGAAACAATATTTTATTTTTATGAAGACAGAGATAGATTGCAAGGCTGTTATTACCTGTAATGCAGATAAAATAGAATACATTTCAGAAATGCCTGACAACTGTCTTTATATCACATATTTGGGGAAAGGAGAACATAGTTTTCAGGCATATGAAGAAAAATTAAAATATGGAAATAGAAATACGGTTATTTTCTGCCAAGATTCAAGCTGGATAGGGTATATCAGAGAAAATTATAAAAATATTGGAGAAGTACTCTATGCAGATTTAGTACTGGAAAGTGGCGGAAGGCTTGAAGCAGAAGCTGCAATGGCGATGGACATTCAGGAGCTGATTGCTGTCAGGCGTGGACAGGCCAGTATCTTGAAATTATTCACACAAAGAGCGCTGGAATCAGGAGACTTACAACGGGCAGAGGAATTAATCATACAGTATAAAAACGTATGTCCGTTAGATTTAGATGTTATTGCAATGGAGACCATGCTGGATTTATATAGTGGAAATATTGATTTGGCTCTGCAGCATGCTTTAAAAGGTGTTCATAAGTACCCATGTAATGCAGATTTATATTATAATCTGGGAAGCATTTATGAAATGAAAGAAGAATGGTTTTTAGCGTGGATATCTTATGGACGTGCATTTGCTTTTTATACCAAGGGAAATAGAAATAGAAAAATAGAGAAACTGGAATTGAATAAACGGCTATATGTCTGCAAGGCAAAACATGAAATATGGTTAAAAGATAAAAATAATGCAGGCTGTGATTACTGGCTGGAAAAAAATTTTGGACTGACCGAAAAAGCATTTCGGGATCCTGTGCAGATATTAGGAAAATATTATTGGATATCCTTATATGAGAAAAAATATGCTGGAATATACTGGGATCAAGTGCTGACAAGGTATTATGATAATCAGCTGGATATGCAGCACACAAAAGGAGAGTTTGTTACAGTAACTGAAGGAGAGGAATTTTATATCAAGAGCGGCAAAGCAGATGTGCTTTTGCCAATTGCAGCAGAAAATGACGGTACTATTCACAAAATTCTTCATTTGGGGAATGAGTATAAGGTAAAGCAGTCAGTTAACAAGCAGTTCACTTATTACCGGCTGCCGCCAGACAGCAGGGTATATTCATCGGGCAGGTCGTATTATGGAAGACCGATTCCTCTGCATCAGGAAGCAGGAAGAAAAAAATTAATTCTGAATTTGTTTGTGGATGGCCTGGCTCAGAGCGTGCTGGATGGGGAGAACTTCAAAAGAATCATGCCCTATACGGCCCGGTTTTTTGGAGAAGGGACTGTATGTACAAGAGCATACAGCGCAGCGGAGTGGACATATCCGAGTATTGCCAGCTATGCGACTGGTCTGGATATTACACATCATATGCTGTTTCATAATACGATGGATATTCCGCTGCCTGAAGAATATCCAACTCTGACAGAATATTTTCATGAAAAAGGTTATTTTACATCTGAACTGACTGGAAATTGGAGAGCAATACCATTATATGGCTATACCAGGGGCTGTGATCAGTATGTCTATCAGCACGGATTATTAGGATTCCGGGCCCAGGAGCTGGCTGGCGAGATAATCGACCATATTGAAACATTTAAAGAAACCAATCAGGTGTTAGGAGTGTGTTTTGGCGAACTGCATGACATTGCAGATGGATTTGAAATGCCTGATATGGTTCAGAGCCAGCTGGATATTGCAAACTGTACGAATGAGGAAATAGGGATTACTTCGGTAAAGCAGGATTATAGTGATAATAAACGAATTCGATATGAAAAGATGGCGACAAGGCTGGATATTCTATTGAATATTGTTTATCAGTATATTGAAAACAATTATGACAGTGAAGATATTCTGGTTTCGTTATATGCGGATCATGGACAAGGGTATTTGGTACCGCAGGGGGAACATTTTTGTTCAGAAGGGCGTGCCAGGGTAGCTTTTATGTTCCGGGGGAGTGGTGTCAAAAGCCAGGTCTGTGACGAGCTGATTTCGACATGTGATTACATAAAAATTATGTGCAGGCTTGCAGATATTAAAATGAAAGATATAAAAATCGATGGCGTACTGCCAAAGGCATTTGGCGGAGCAGGCCGGGAATATGCCATTACAGAAAGCCTTCATCCAGGAGACCCTTACCAGGCAGCTGTTTATGCGAATGATTGTGTATTTTATTTCAGAAACTCTTTTCCAGTACAGGATGATGGAAGGTTTTATCTGAAGGACTGTTATGTAAGGCTGGCAGATTTGGAAGGAAATGATATGGATAATGAAGATATGCTTCAAAAGTATCTGTCAATTATTTTAGAACATATTGCACATTTGTGTATATATGATTGATATAGAACAGAGAGTATTTGTAATTCTGGTGTGATTTTCAGGGAAATTTTGAAATTGGTTAAAAATAAAATGCTGAGGAGACAGAAATGGAAAGTAAATTATTGCTGCTTATGAATAAAACAATGTACCCAGCTGAATCTGAAATGCTTGGAGAGCTGGGTACAATTTTTGAGCAGCTGGGATTTGTAACGGAAACTTTACAGGAAGACAGCGATACTTTTATGGATGAATTGAAAAAATATATTCATTCCATGGAAAAAGAAATAGATTGCAAAGCTGTTATTACATGCAATGCAGCTGAAATAGAGAAAATATCCGAAATGCCAGATTGTATGTATATTTCGTTTTTGGGGAAATCGGGGGGATTTTATAAATATGAAGAAAAGCTGAAATGCGGTAATCAGAATACCGTTATTATCTGTCAGGACCAGCAGCAAACGGCATATCTTAAAGAGTTATATCAAAATATTGGAGAAGTATTATATATAAACCTGAATGCGGAAAATGAAAGCAGACTTGAAACAGAAGCTGCTATAGCTATGGATATTCAGGAGATGATTGCTGTCAGGAGAGGGCATGTCAGCGTCATAAAGCTGTTTGTACAAAGGGCTTTACAGACAGGAGAGCTGGTGCAAGCGGCAAAGCTTATCGAACAGTATAAAGAGGAATGTCCGGCTGATTTGGATGTGTCTGCCATGGAAACAATGTTTGACTTGTATAGCGGAAATATAGACGCCGCTTTGCAGCATGCCCTGGAAGGAGTCCGGAAATATCCTTGTAATGGGGATTTGCAGTATAATTTAGGATGCGTATATGAGCAGAAAGAAGAATGGTTTTTGGCATGGATGTCTTATGGGCGTGCATTAACATTATATGAGTACTGTAAATTAAAGCAGAAAATTGAAAAACTGGGATTAAAACAGCGGATGTATTTATGCAGCATAAAGCATGAGACCGGAACAGACAGCCGGCAGCATGCGGGGTATGAATACTGGGTTGGAAAGAAATGGGGCTTGAATGAAAGAGCCTTTCGAAGCCCTGAACAGTTTTTAGGACAATATTATTGGGAATCGGTTTACAAAAAGAAATATGCAGGTATTTACTGGGATTATGTATTGACAAGAGATTATGATAACAATCGTGATTTGCTGCATATAAAAGGGGAATTTATAAAGGTAACAGAGGGCAATGAATTTTATGTTGAAGATGGAAGTTCCGATGTGCTTTTGCCAGTTGCATCAGAAAATGATAATACTATACATAAAATTTTGCATTCGAATCATGAATATCAGTTGAAGCAGTCAGTCAGCAGACATTTTAATTATTACCGCATTCCGCCAGACAGTACGATATATTCTTCTGGAAAGTCTTATTATGGAAGACCTGTTTTGCTGCACCAGAAAGAGGGAAGAAAAAAATTAATACTTAATTTATTTGTAGATGGTCTTGCCCAGTGCATACTGGATGGGGAAAAATTCAAAAAACGGATGCCGTTTACAGCAGCTTTTTTTGAAAAAGGGACTATTTGCACGAGGGCATACAGTGCCGCAGAGTGGACATATCCGAGTATTGCAAACTATGCGACTGGATTATATACGGCACATCATATGCTGTTCCATAATGTTCTTGATGGGGCATTGCCGCTGGAATACCCGACATTGACAGAGTATTTTCATGAAAAAGGCTACTTTACTTCTGAAATGACTGGAAATTGGAGAGCCATTCCGCTGCATGGATATGGCAGAGGATGTGACCAGTATATTTATCAGCATGGTACAGTTGGATTTCGTGCACAGGAATTAGCGGGCGAAATCGTTGACCATATTGAAGCGTTCAAAGAGACAAATCAGGTTTTAGGAGTATGCATTGGTGATTTACATGATATTGCAGATGGATTTGACATGCCTGTGTCAGTCCAGAGTCGTCTGGATATCACAAATTATACAAATGAAGAAATGGGTTTTACATCTGTAAAACAAGATTATAGCGATAATAAACGCATTTGGTATGAAAAAATGGCAACACGAATCGATGCTTTGTTAAACATGGTATATCAGTATATTGAACGCAATTATAAGAATGAAGACATTTTGGTTTCTTTGTACGCAGACCATGGGCAGGGATATCTGGTGCCGCAAGGAGAGCATTTCTGCTCTGAGGGACGCACCAGAGTAGCATTTATGTTCCGGGGAGATGGCGTGAAAAGCCAGGTATGCAATGAGCTGATTTCCACATGTGATTATATAAAAATCATGTGCAGGCTTGCGGACATTAGAATGAAAGACATAAAAATTGATGGAATGCTGCCAAAGGCATTTGGAGGGGAAGGACGGGAATATGCCATTACAGAAAGCCTCCATCCGGGAGACCCTTATCAGGCGGCTATTTATGCGAAGGATTGTGTATTTTACTTTAGAAATTCTTTTCCAGTACAGGATGATGGCAGGTTCTATCTGAAAGATTGCTGGGTAAGGCTGGCAGATTTAGAGGGAAATGACCTGGAAAATGAAGAATTGTATCAAAAGTATCTGTCCATTATTTTAGGGCATATTGTGCATTTGTGTATTTATGATTAATATAATCAGATGATAAAATTTATGAAAGGAGGGGGAAAATTATGGGGCTTTTGAGAAAGCATTCAAACTGTGTGAATTTATCCAAAAAGAGATAGATTTACATCCCGATTATGTATCAGAAAAACTGACAGCGATGATGAATACATTAATTGGAATCATGGAAAAAGAAATAAAAGAAAACAAAGAAACTATATTAGGCAGGTTTCATGCTATGCTGTTAGAAAGCAAACCGCTTGTCGATATGGCTGTATTCTGTTATGCTGGAGGAGACACATAGTGCAGGGATTATGGAGAAATTTATACAATATGTAATAGACGAACGGGAACTTGGACCGAATATCAAATTTTATTTATATAATCAGATAGCATCGTTGTCGTTCAGCTATCGCAGTTATGATAATAGTAATTCTAAATATTTAAGATGGAAATTGCTGGAGCAGATTGTAAGCTCTTTTAAAAATGAAACACAGGATTTATTAAAATATATTCCATATGAACAGAGAAATCAGGATCTCGCTTTTGTGATTGTCCCTCAGATTTTGAGCGGCTTTCATGCTCCGACAAAAATGGCGTTTGATAAAGCGAAATTTCTGATGGAGCATATGCATAAAAAAGTGCTGGTAATCAATACAGCTGAATTTTAATCTAAAATTATTGAAATCGTGTTCTATAAACCGTTTTATTCAGAATATATTGACAGCTATTTATACAAAGAATCGATTGCGTGGAAGGGAACGGATATTCCTTATTTCCAGTGTGAAAATAATATGCCTAATACAGCGGATTTACGCGCGCTGCTGCAAACGGTCATGAATGCAAAGCCTGGACTGGTAATAGCGATTGGAGGCGGCAGCATACTGGCGAATCTGATTGATAAAATGATACCTGTGCTGACATATGGCACAACCGGAAATCTGCAGGAGACGATGACAAGCTGCCAGACATTAAGCGGAAAGCTGGAAGAAGCAGAGCTTCAGCTGCTGGACAGAATGGGGATGAAAGAAACAAGTATTATTCCGATTCAGCCGAAAGTAAATCCTGATATGCAAAAATCAGTAGTAACAAGAAAAGAGCTGAAGCTGCCAGAGAACAAGTTTATAGTGGCTGTTGCAGGAAACCGGCTGGACAGTGAAATAGATGAAAGCTTTATGCAGATGCTGGAGCGTGTGCTGGATGAAGATATGGCAGCAGCGGTTATCGGCACCAGATTTCATTCGTATGAAAAATATATGCAGATGATGCCAGGACTGCGGAATAAGGTGCAGTATCTTGGATATTCAGCAGATTTACTTGCCTGGCTTGAAGTGTGTGATGTTTGTGTTAATCCGTACCGCGTAGGCGGAGGAGTTTCTGCTACTGATGCATTATTAAAGGGATTGCCTGTTATTACCATGGATTATGGTGATGTGGCAGTATGTGCTGGAAAAGAATTCTGCACGGAATCCTACGATACGATGCCGGATTTAATCAGAAAGTATAAGGATGATGCAGAATTTTACCAAAAGATGTCGATACTCGCAAAAGAAAGAGCACAAACATTAATTGATACTCCAGAAGAATTACAAAGTATAATAGAGGAATTTCAAAGGATAACAAGCGGAGATTTATCGATATCGGGGGAAAAAAGCATGATAAATTTTAACGAACCGATTTGCCTTGAAAATGCATTTGGCTATGTCAGGGAAGCTATTCATAATAAAAAACTTAGCGGAGACGGTGAATTTACAAGACGCTGCAGCTTCTGGCTGAAGCGCTGGAGTGGAATTTTAAAGGGTGAGGTATTTCTGACCACATCGTGTACACATGCGATAGAAATGGCTGCAATGCTTGCAGATATCCAACCGGGAGATGAGGTGATTATGCCGTCATACACTTTTGTATCTACAGCAAATGCATTTGTACTGCGTGGAGCCAGAATCAGATTTGTAGATATCCGGCCAGATACGATGGATATTGATGAGCAGAAGGTAGAAGCAGCCGTTTCAGGCAGAACCAGAGCGATTGTACCCGTTCATTACGCAGGGGTCGGCTGTGAGATGGATGTGATTATGGACATTGCAAAAAGATATCATCTGACTGTTATTGAGGATGCAGCCCAGGGTGTCATGAGTACATATAAAGGACGAGCTCTGGGAGCAATCGGCGACTATGGATGTTATAGATTTCATGAAACGAAAAATTACAGCATGGGCGAAGGCGGATGCATTGCAGTAAAAGATGAAAAACGCAATATACACAGTTATCGGAAGCATTTGAGCATGGCGTATCTGTTCTGGATTTGATTTTTAACGAAGGGCCCTATGCGGCGCAGTTTTTAAAAAGCAGTAGGATGTCTGAGCAGTAGGAAAGTTATGTTAAAGATTTAGGTTAAGATAAAAGAGAAATGGAGAGAGAACATGGAAAATAACAGGAAAGAACAGATAGAGGCATTAAAGGTATTGGGAGATTTTCAGGACAAAATTATCGGAAATGCAGGATTGTTAATGAATGAACTGAAAATCTGCAGAAAGCCAGATACGGATAAACTGTTAAAAAGTGTAACAGACGCCGTGAACTGGGAAATGAGCATATTGGGAAATACGCTGGATTTGATTAACGAAAAAGAAGAAGTATTGAACAAGACAAGGATTAATGATGCGGTCATGGCCTTTGCAGGAGCTTTGCAGACGCAGGAGGATGCTAAAATCGCCGAAGCATTGGAAAAACTGTTGATTCCAATGCTGCAAAGGATAGAAGATGCTGTACAGAAAGTGTATGAATAATGCCATAAATCTGAGCCGAAACCGCGCAGATTATCATAAAGGAGAATAAATTTCTATATGGACAGGCAGATAGAGGACATTTCCGGCTTTCTGGAAACAGAGGGATTTGAATATGCTGCGGCAAAAAATGCCGTGAGAACGATTCACGGGATATGGAAGGACTTACCGTCGGGAATTGTAATTTTAAAAAAGGGCATGACGAACCGCTCTTTTTTGTTTGAGTGCAGAGGGAAGAAATATATCATGCGGATTCCAGGAGAGGGAACCGGACAGCTGATAAACCGGCATCAGGAAGCTGCTGTTTATCAGGCTGTAAATGGGAAACATATTTGTGATGATGTAGTATACTTGAATCCGGAGAATGGTTTTAAAATTACTGTTTTTCTGGAAGGGGCAAGAGTCTGCAATCCAAAGGATGCAGATGACGTCCAAAAGTGCATGAGTTTCCTTCGCGCATTTCATGAAATGAAACAGACAGTTCCATATGAATTTGATATTTTTGCCAAGATTGAATTTTATGAATCATTATGGAGAGGGACGGCCTCTGTGTATCCTGATTATCAGATGGTAAAAAAGAATGTCTTTTCCTTGAAACCGTATATCGATGCACATGCAGAAGAAAAAGTGCTGACGCATATGGATGCTGTTTCGGATAATTTTTTGTTTTTTCAAAAGGGTGATAAAGAAGATATCCGTCTGATTGACTGGGAATATGCAGGGATGCAGGATTCGCATGCAGATATAGCAATGTTCTGCATATATGCGCTATATGACAGGTCGCATGTGGATATGCTGATTGCAGCATATTTTCCCGAAGGCTGCAGGAGAAGCATCCGCATAAAAATATACTGTTACATTGCCGCATGCGGGCTTTTGTGGAGCAACTGGTGCGAATATAAAGCAAAGCTGGGCGTGGAATTTGGAGAATATGCGAAAAGGCAGTATGCTTATGCAAAAGATTATTACAGGATAGCAGAACAGGAAATGTGAAAATAAATACAAGCCTGTAATCAGAAGGAGAGATTTTATGCACAGGGCAGAGCGGGCAGTGATACTGGCAGCAGGAACAGGAAAAAGGATGCGCCCGGTTACATACAGTGTTCCAAAACCTTTGGTGAAAGTAAATGGCAGACGGATGATTGATACATCCATTGACGGGCTGCATAAAAATGGAATTTATGAAATATATGTTGTCACAGGTTATTTAAAGGACAAATTTAAAGTGCTGGAGGAATCATATAAGGGCTTGAAGCTGATTGAGAATCCATATTTCAATACATGTAATAATATTTCATCTCTGTATGCTGCAAGGGACTATCTGGAAAATGCGCTGATTCTGGATGGCGATCAGGTGGTTAACCGTGCAGAGGTTCTTTCGCCGGAATTTGAGCGGTCTGGTTATAACAGTGTCTGGACAGATGGACAGACTGGTGAATGGCTGCAGACGGTGCAGGATGGGATTGTCGTATCTTGCAGCAGGACGGGAGGCCGTGGCGGATGGCAGCTTTACAGTATATCCCGCTGGACGAAGGAAGATGGAAAAAAACTCAGGGAGCACCTCGAATATGAATTTATTGAAAAACAAAAACGGCAGCTTTACTGGGATGATGTACCTATGTTTGAGCATGCCGGAGATTATGAGCTTGGCATCTGGCCGATGCAGGCAGCAGATGTAACAGAGATTGACAGCCTGCGGGAGCTGGCGGCAGAAGACAGCCGGTATCAGGTATTTTTGGAGGATGAGCGGAATGCGAAAAACATCATCTGACGGGCGGGTGCATTGGAAACAGGAACAGATAGACTGGATGATTAAACTGGTGCCGGCTGGAAGCATTATCTTTTTATGCATTCTATTTTTTATTTTGCCGGAACAGTCCAGTATGTTTTTAAGCAAGGTCCGTGTTCTGTCTGGTGATACATTTGGGATTTATTATCTTATGATAGATTTGGGAATTTTTCTTTTTTCCCTGTTTCTTGCCTGTTCACAGTATGGGAATACGGTTCTGGGCGGAAGGGATGAAAAGCCGGAATATTCTTTTTTACATGGGGATGCATGATGTTTACATGCGGGCTTGCGGCAGATATTTTATTTTATTCTTTTTCGGAATGGGTTTTGTACGCACAGGATTCGCATATTACTGAACTGGGAAGCATACAGGAATAGGCGGGCTTCCGTGGGGATTTTACCTGGTGCTGGCTGTTGCGTTTGGGTTTATGCTGCATGTCCGTGGCAGGGACCGCCAGAAATATTCAGAAGCGTGCCGCCGCTTCTGGGGAAGCATGCTGACGGGATTCCCGGAAGAATCATTGACCTGCTTGCCGTGGCTGGCCTGCTTGCTGGAACAGCAATGACATTTAGCGTGGCAACGCCGCTTATGGCAGGCATTATGAAGAAGCTTTTCCAGATAGAAATAAGCCGTACAGTGATTAATCTTCTGATTTTGTTTGTGACATTCCTGCTATATACATATTCCCTGCTGCATGGCTTTCGCGGAATCAGCATGCTTGCGAAAGCATGTTTACATGTTTTTTGGAATCATTGCTTTTGTGCGGCGGTTTTGTGGGAAAACGGGATATATTATTGAGACAGGCTTTGAATCATTTGGAAGAATTTCGAAGGGCGGAACCGTCCGCCAGGTAATTCTGGGAGGGTATGGGTTCGGAGCAGGTGCGACAATGGCTGGCTTTATTCCATTATAAATACCATGCCCCTGTCCGAAGCTGGTTATGGCAGCAGTTTTTATAACGATGATGGCTTTTTATGCGACTTCGTTTGATTCGATTGCGCTGACGGCTTCCTATTACAGCTGCAGAAAGCTTCCAGACGGAAAGCAGCCGCACAAAATCATCCAGCTGGCATGGTGTATTCTGCTGATTTTATTTCCGGCAGCGCTTCTATTTGCAGAAAGTTCCATGAACAGCTTGCAGTCAGTCAGCATGGCAGCGACTTTTCCAATTGGCGTAGTGATTGTGGCGAGCTTTATGGAAAACATAAAAAATATGTAGAAAATGATAAAGATAGGTAACAGTTGCTTTTCTGGCACAGGGTTCAGCAGATTGATGTATGGGATATTCAAAATCCCGTTGGTGCAGGTTCTCTGCCATGACAGGATTTTATCAATGAAATTGACACTGTGAAAAACCTCGTAACTATAAATGAGAGAGGGAGAGGGCGGACATTTTCCTGGACGCCTCTCCCAGATTATATTTACAGATTTTTATCCTGTATAGAAGCAGCATCCCCAATCAGCACCCTTTTCCCGCAAAAAGCAAACCCATATTTCCGAATATGCTCTTTTGGAATGCCTTTCTCAGCAAGAACTGTTTCATATTTCTGTCTTTCTATCTGTTCCAGCGCGTTCCGCACAGTATCAGACAGCTGCTTTTCGTTCTCCAATCCTGTACTTTAAATTCCAGTATAATGCCATCATCACCAGGCTGCTTTGGTTCCAGCAGAACATCATATCTGCCAAAGCCGCTTTCACGGTTTGAGGTAAGTACATATCTCCCGGAAAGCTCTACCATCAGACCAAGAACAAATCCATGATAAAAGCGTTCCGGTTCCTCCCTGGAAGGATTTCTGCCAGTATCAAAATAACGGAACGATGCCATGGCGATTTTGTTCATATAAGCATTCATTGCGGCAATATCTCTGGAAAGAAGTGCTTTTATAAAGTCGTTGTAGTCATCATCGGATTCTGAGAACCAGTCATGGATAATATTTTCGAATATAATCCGGATTTCTTTATTTGTCAGGGACAGGCTGTAATGCTTTCGTCCAGTCTGTTCAGAAATTTCAACAGCAAGGATTTTTAAATAACCGCTGGTTAAGAGCAGGCTCCAGATAGCATTTTTTTTGTCTGGCAGCTGATGATAAATAATCTGTTCATCAATTTCTGTAACCAGCGGTTTCCCGGAAAGCAGAACCTCAAATTCCTGTTTTAAATTCCGGCTGCCTTCCTGAATCAGTTTGCCAGCCAGTGCATTAGAACTGGTATTTGCCCAGTAAGTACCGGTTTTTCCGGTTTTCAGATAATGGAGCACAGACCATGGATTGTAAATACCGGAAACTGCTCCAAAGGTAAACCCGTTATACCAGTCTTTGACTTCCTGTTTTTTATCCGAAAGCCCAAATTCACGGAGTGCCTGAAATACTTCTGTTTCTGTAAAGCCAAAACAGTCTGCATATGCATCGGAAACCGATGTTACAACTGTCAGATTATTCAAATCAGAAAAAATAGATTCCTTGCTGATTCTTGTAATGCCAGTCATCATTCCCCGTTCCAGGTAAGGATTGTTTTTAAATGCAGCGCTTAAAAGGTTTCTTGTAAATGCTGAAAGTTCTTCCCAATATCCATTAAGAAAGGCCTCCTGCATCGGGGTATTATATTCGTCCAGCAGAATGATTACTTTCTTATTGTAATAACGAAAAAGATATTCAGACAGTGTTTTTAAAGCATAGGATGCCTCGTTGTCTTCCATGGTTACCGATATGCTGCGAAAATCTTCCTTTTCATATTCATCCAGTAAATCGCTGTCCAGCAGAAATCGAAACTGCTTATAGACATATTTTAAAATCCGGCAGATTTTTTTCCTGGCCTGAATAAAAGAGGTTTCCTTGACATCTGCAAAGCTTAAAAATATAACAGGATAACTTCCCTGCAGATTTCTGTATTTGGGATTTTCCCATATGTGAAGATTTTGAAATAAATCCCCGCGGTCTTTATAGGAAACAGAAAAAATTTTTCCAGCATGCTCATAGCCAGTGTTTTTCCAAATCGTCTTGGACGTGTAATCAAAGTCACGCTGTCTCCGCTTTCCCACCATTCCTGTATAAAATGAGTTTTATCTATATAGAAATAATGATTTTGAATCAGCTGTTCAAAATCCTGTATGCCGATGGCTGCCGTTCTTGCCATAATAACACCTCCGTAGTAATGCTAGCAGGATATTTCTATATTTTATATGACAGGTATGTGAAAAACAAGGTATAAAAGCAAAATTTATCCAATGCTGCAAAAATGATTAATCTGAGATGGGCATCAGATACTGCCAGCATAATAATATAGATTTAATATAGATAGAAACCGAAAAACTTCTTGAATAATATACCTTTCTGTATTAAGATAAAATCAGTTACATTTACGAATCATTATGTATTTCATACGAAAAGGAGCTATATAGAAATATGATGGATAAAACATTTATAAAAACTGACGACCAGACAGAAGCTGCCAGCAGCAGTATAACCGGACAGGACATTTTAAGATATTCAGAAATTACATTAAACGACAATGGAACAGAGAATAAACTTATCGTAGAGACATTTGACAAAGACATGATGGTAAAACAGTCAGAAAAGATAATAAAAACATATATGGAGAAACTTTCCGGACTGGCAGCGGATGCACCTGAGACAGAAAAGACAGGCCCGTTATGAGAAAATATGTCAGGCGGAAAATCCTGAAAAAAACAGAGCAAATCACAGACAGGCACAGACAGATAGAGCAGGCTGTTTTAAAAGAAAAATATGAAGACGCACAGAAGCTTTTGATGCAGTGTCAGGAAGATGCCATCTGGATTGGCAATGCCATCGATGAAAAGGAACCAGAGGGGTGCGCTGTTATCCGGAGGCTGGAAGATTATTGTGAAGCTCTTTACCAGTATTCTGTACAAATAGATGAATATAAAGGCGGGGCAGTCTGCATGCAGCTCGGCCAGTATCTGGCCGACGTAAAAAAATATGCACAAAATCATCCGGCTGAAAAAATGGAAGCGGTATTTCTGCCATATAAGGCATCGATGTGGGACAGCCTGGAAAGTGTCTGGATGGCGGCAAAAGAAGATAAAGACTGTGATGCATATGTAATTCCGATTCCGTATTTTGACAAAAATCCAGATGGAACGATGTCCAGGATGCATTATGAGGGCAGTGAGTTCCCGGAATATGTGCCTGTTACAGACTGGAAAGATTATGATTTGGAAGCAAGGCATCCCGACATGATATTTATTCACAATCCATATGATAATATGAATATTGTGACAACGGTTCATCCTGATTTTTATGCACAAAAAATAAAAGATAATACCGAAAAGCTGGTATATATCCCTTATTTTGTCTGTGTAAATGATACGGTAGCAGAGCATTTCTGCGTACTGCCGGGCACTCTTTATGCGGATAAAGTTATTCTGCAGTCAGAAAAAATAAGAGAGATTTATATCCAGCAGTTTCATAAATTTGAGGAAGAAAATGGCTGCCGGGGCCAGTTTGGAAATGCAGAAGAAAAGTTTATGGCGCTCGGTTCTCCAAAGTTTGATAAAGTACTGCTTACGACGAGGGAAAATGTCAGCATCCCGGATGACTGGCTGGCCAAAATTTTGAAGCCAGATGGCAGCTGGAAAAAAGTACTGCTATATAATACCAGTGTCAATCAGCTGCTGGATGGGGAAGAACAGCTGCTGGTAAAGCTGAAATCAGTATTTGGCCAGATAAAAGACAGAGAAGATATCGTGCTGCTGTGGCGGCCTCACCCGTTAAGTGAGGCTGCATGTGTGGCAATGCGGCCGGAGCTGCTGGAACAGTATCAGGAAATTGTCCGGGAATACAAAGCAGGGGATTGGGGTATTTATGATGATACACCGGATTTACACCGGGCAATTGCATTATCAGATGCTTATTATGGAGACCAGAGTTCCCTGGTAGAACTGTATCAGGTTACGGGGAAACCGATTATGCTGCAGGATGTAGAGCTGGTGTAGCCAGTACAGGAATGGGTATTTTTATGAACAGAAGCAGAATAAAAACGGTTTTGTATACGCAGAGGGTAGAAATTGCAGAAAGCTATGGAGAACGCCGGGACTGTGCAGACCAGAATATACCAGGGTTTCTTGCGGCATGCGGCTATCTGCCGGTACCTGTGCCGAATATCTGGAGTATAGCAAAAGAAATGCTGATGTACTGGCAGGTGGAAGGCATTGTCCTGACTGGCGGAAACAGCCTGGCAAAGTATGGCGGGAACGCCCCTGAGAGGGATGACCTGGAAATGAATATGCTTGATTTTGCCTTGAAACAGGAGATTCCAGTGTATGGCTTTTGCAGGGGAATGCAGGTAATTGCAGACTATTTTGGATGCCGGCTGGAAAACGTTACAGGACATGTGGCAGTGCGGCATAAAGTGGCAGGCGAAGCAGGGTCTATGGAAGTAAACAGCTTTCATAACCAGGCATGTTTTTCCGTACAGCCGCCGCTGGAAGTGCTGGCACGGGCAGAAGATGGCGTGATAGAAGCTGTCTGCTGCAGGGAGAAGCATATTTTGGGCACGATGTGGCATCCTGAACGCGAAAATCCATTTTGTGATGCAGATATCCAGCGGATAAAGAAACTGTTTAACAGGGTGATGCATGACAAATAAGGAATATTTAAAACTGTATATTTTTAAGACAGGAAACAGGCTAAAGAGAAGTTATTTTATAGAAAAAGATAATTAATAAAAAAGAAAATAGCCATAGAAGGCGGACAGGTTATGAGTACAGTATATTGGATAACCGGTCTTTCGGGTGCCGGGAAGACTACAATCGGAAAATTGTTTTATAAAAAACTGAAAGAAAAATATGCAAATACCGTTTTTCTGGATGGAGATGCCCTGCGAAATGTATTTGGGGGCTGCTTTGGCTATTCGAAAGAGGAACGCAGAAAGTGTGCGATGTGCTATTCCAGGCTCTGTGCAATGCTTGAAGAACAAGGCATGAATGTCGTATGCTGCACCGTTTCGATGTTTGACAGTGTCCGGGAGTGGAATCGAAATAATATCGGCAGTTACCGGGAAATTTATGTGAAGGTGTCTATGGACACACTGCAAAAAAGGGACCAGAAAGGGCTGTACAGTGGCAATACGAAGGAAAAGCAGACGGAAGTGGCTGGCATTCATGTAGATGTGGAAGAACCTGTAAGCCCGGATTTTGTTTTATATAATGACGGAACATGGACACCGCAGGAACAGGTGAAAAAGCTGATAGAAGCATTTGTACCGGATTTGCTTGCTGAGTAATGCTTTTTTGCGGTATTTGAAACAGGGCGTCAGCAATCCTGCCAGCGATAGCAGTGGAATTGCATCGTCCTGTTTTTGTTCAAAAATAGATATATTGGGAAAGGGAGATACGCAAAATGAAAATCATTATACTGGCAGCCGGACAGGGTACGCGGCTGCGGCCGCTTACAGATGACAGGCCAAAATGCATGGTGGAGGTAAACGGGAAAAGCATTATAGAGCGCCAGCTGGACACCATGCATGCCTGCGGCATTCAGGATAAGGATATTACAATAGTAACAGGTTACCGCAGTGATGTGCTGGCGGACAGGTTTCAAAATACAGGAATTCATTTTATAAAAAACGAAGCATATGAGTCGACGAATATGGTCTGTTCGCTGATGTGTGCAGCAGAACGGATGCAGGCAGAAGACGATGTCATTATTTCTTATGGTGATATTATATATGAAAAGGCTGTATTTCAGAAAATACTGGATGCACAAGACGATATGTCTGTCATTGTTGATGATGGCTGGCATGCATACTGGTCAAAGCGCTGTGAAAATCCGCTGGATGACGCAGAAACGCTTTTATTTGATGCAGACAGCTATCTGCTTGAAATCGGACAGAAAACGACCGATATTGCAAATATACAGGCCCAGTATATCGGACTGATGCGTTTTAGGGGAAACGGACTCCGTGCATTGCTGGCATTGAGTGCAGAAGCAGAGCGAAGAAGCAGACAGGGGGAGCTGCTTTGGAGAACGGACCGGAATTATGAAAAGATGTATATGACAGACCTGCTGCAGGGACTTATTGATGAGGGGTATCGGCTGCGGGCTGTCCATATTCAGCGTGGGTGGTTTGAAATAGATGATGGTGAGGACTTAAAGGTGGTGGAATCAGAGTTACGCTGAATTCTGAATAAAGAAGCCATGTAAAGGGTCTGCCTTGGATTTGGTAAATTTGTAAGCATTTGATAGAAGAACATTGACATTTCTGCCTTAAGCATATATAATTCCTACTAATTTACTATTAATTAAGCAGGGTGGTATACGGGGGTATAGACACGGCAGGGAGAGGGCAGGAATATGATTTCTTCTATTAACCATAATATGCTTGCACTGGCGGCAGTCAGGCAGACGGATATTAATCAGAAAAAAAACCAAAAGTCAATGGAAAAATTATCATCAGGCTATCGCATTAACCGTGCGGCTGATGATGCAGCCGGTTTGTCAATTTCTGAAAAAATGCGTTATCAGGTGCGGGGCCTTAATCAGGCTTCGCGCAATATTCAGGATGGGATTTCTTTGATTCAGGCAGCAGATGGGGCCATGGCTGAAATCAGCGATATCATTCATCGTATCAAAGAGCTGAGTATTCAGGCTGCAAATGGAACTTACACGCCGGGGGACCGTGAAAGCATGCAGCAGGAAGTGGACAGCCTTCTGCGGGAAATAAACAGTATTCATAATAAGACATATTTTAATAACACCCGGGTTCTGGCTGGAGGAAAGGGAGAGGCATTCATAGATGGGATTGGACCGGGAGGGGTTCCGCTTCCGCCGGGATATTATATCAAAGGTGGCCTGCCCCAATGGATTATACAGAGCAGCGGGACAACATCAATGGGGAATTTGTCAGATAAAACTGAAATTATGAGCTGGAAAATGGTTTGCACATCCATTACAGCCCAGGATGGCAGTGCAGTAACGAGTTTTGTGACAGATGCTAAATCTGGTTATACTTATATAGCTGGAAATCCTGTTTTACAGCAGGATATGTTTGGCCTTTCCCAAAGTGTGGAAGGGACAGACACACTGAATAAAAAAGACGGACAGACAGAACAGGTTACAATTACAGACGCGAATGGACAAAAATATACGGCTTCTGTCAGATATGAACATATTTCGTACAAATATGCATCTGCATTTCTGGATTTCAGCGGGGTCAATGCAGGGAATATAAAAGAACTGGCCGGAAACGGTTTTTATTCAACATGTACACATTGTGATAAGCGCTATAGTGTTGAATTTGTCGACAAAGGCGGCGCGGGTGATGGCTATAATATGGTTGGTATCGGACATTATACTTATACGGTTGACATCAGCGGTATAACAAATGGAAATGACTTGATTAAAAAGATAGTGAATGTTTTGGGGGATAACCGTTATTTTGGAAAAAACCATGACAAATATCAGATTAGCGGTACAGGACAGTATATCCATTCTGCAAAGCCAATGGGGCATTTGTCGGATTTTGCAGCTGAGATTGATGCAAATGGCAGGCCGACAGGCAGGCTGATGATAATTTCGACGGCGTATGACAGGGGTTCTTTTGTGTCACCATTTTTTCCGGAATATGGACTTTTTAATTCAGGAGTGTTTTCGTATGACCCGAATCTGACCCAGCCAGGAAAGCCTGCTGAGACAGAAAAGCCGAAAGAGCTTCATATACAGACCGGCTTCAGAAGCGGAGATGCTGTGGTTATTACGCTGCCAAGCATAAATTGTAATACCTTAAATCTTTCCTATTTATCTGTCCAGACAGAACAGGATGCCGGAAGGGCTATGATGATGGCAGACTATGCGCTTGCCTATTTAAATAATGAACGGTCTGGACTTGGTGCGTGGCAGAACCGTTTAGAACATGCTTATGCAAATGCGCTTCAGACAGCCGAGAATACACAGGCTGCGGAAAGTAATATCCGGGACACGGATATGGCAGATGAGATTGTGAAATATCAGATACAGAATATTCTGCTGCAGGCGGGGATGTCTGTTCTGGCACAGGCCAATCAGCATCCGGAGGGGATGCTGCGCCTGTTAAAGTAATGTTAAAGAATGAAAGGCTGCAGGAATGACATGAAAAATGAGTATATCAATGAATTATTTATGAAACTGGAAAATACAGAAATCTGGCAGGGAACGGCTGGCAAATGCGGGGATTATGAAGAAGGAATTCAACTGCTGATACAAGTATTTACAGAGCATAAGAGAAAGCAGTCCAGGCTGTTTTTCTTTGGCAATGGCGGAAGTTCAGCTATTGCCAGCCATATGACGGCAGATTTTATGAAAAATGGCGGAATGAATACATACAGCCTGTATGACAACGCTGTCACAACCTGTATGGGAAATGATTATGGATATGAATATATTTTTTCAAAGCCGCTGGAATTTTTAATCCGCCAGGAAGATTTGGCAGTTGCAATCAGCAGCTCTGGAAACTCGCCGAACATTATCAATGCGATTACAGCTGCAAAAAAAGCAGGTGCAAAAGTTGTCACGTTCACGGGCTTTCAGGCTGATAATCAGGCAAAACAGCTGGGTGATATCAATGTTTATGTGCCATGCAGGAAATATGGGATTGTGGAATCAATCCATAATCTGATACTCCAGCAGATTGTGGACCAGATAATGGAAAGGGATGGTATAAAAATATGATTTCATTGGAGGGAATGCATGGTGGGAGAATCAGAAAAAAGAAGCCATATAATATTGCATGGGAGAAACTTGGCATATCCAATGATTTTTTGTTTGGAAAAGTCATGCAGGATGCACGGCTGTGCCAGGAACTGCTTCAGAGAATACTGCCAGGGCTGAACATAGACCATGTGGAATATCCGGAGGGACAAAAAGCAATCCGCCCTGATGCAGCTGCAAAAAGCATCCGTATGGATGTATATGTGCGGGATGGAAAAGGGACGGTTTATGATATTGAAATGCAGGTGGCGGACACAGGGGAACTGCCAAAGCGCGCCAGGTATTACCAGGGCATGGCTGACTTGCAGCTGATAGACAGGGGAGAGCACTATAAAAAGCTGAAGCCATGTTACATTATCTTTATATGCCTGTCAGATGCTTTTGGAAAAGGGCGGCATAAGTATACATTTGAAAATACCTGCAGGGAAGATACGGATATTTTGCTGAAAGACGGGGCGATAAAAATATTCTTAAATGCATCCAGCCAGATGGATGATGTAAGTGCGGAATTAAGGGCATTTCTGGATTATGTGGCAGGAAGCGCATCGGAAGACGCTTTTGTGAAAAGGCTTGATGATGCTGTCAGGAAAGCAAAAAAGAACAGGGAATGGAGGCATGAATATATGACATTGCTGATGAGAGACCAGGAAAATATTGAAAAAGGAATCCAGCAGGGAATCCAGCAGGGAATGGCCGTTATGATAAAAACAGCATTGGAGACAACCTGCAGTGTCAGACAGACGGCAAGGATTTTAAAGTTAAGTGAGGAAATGGTGAGGAAAGAGGCAGCAGACAAGGGGATATCAGTAGATGATTGAAGCATGGGAAAGGTATACTGGGAATAGCGCTGCAACTGGGCAGAAATGCCGGGAAAGGATAATAAGACGATGATTAGGTTCTGCGATAAAGAGATATGCTGTGTAACAGAAGATGAAATGGACTGGCAGCAGATGGTGGATTATTTTTTAGATTTTAATATGTCGGAGAGAATATATGTTTTAGATGAAGGTGGAAAATATGTGGGAAGGATTGACTATGATTCCCTTTTTGGTGAGTACTCAAAGACGGCTATTAAGAAAGAAAAAGTAACTTTGAAAGGTGGTAAAGATATTTACATTACTAAAGATTGTGTAATATTAGACGAAAAAATATGGGAAAACGGCCGAAGATATTTTACATTTTTTCCAGAAGGATTACTTCCGGTTTTGAATGAACAGCATGAGCTGATTTGCTTTGCGTGGAATGATGAAGAAGCAAACAGAGAGCTTCGGATGCTGGATGAGTTATCAAGGTGTAAAGGAGCATTGGATTTTAAAAGTGTATTTTCAGACGCAGAATGTGTGTTGGTGAACAATTTTAATGAATTGGCTTATTATCTGGTTCAATATCTAAAAAAAATTGCAATGCCTGTGAATGTAAGTGGGGAATTTTGGGATAAATTTGGAATTTGGCAGAAAACAGAAGTTCTAGATTACAAAAATTATGTTATAGATGGGGAAAGAAGATTAGGGATACAGCAACAACAGGCTGTATTTAGAGAAAGTGTTTCTGCAGATTTTGAGTGTATCGACCGGATTTATGAAGAAAATCTTATAAGAGGTATCATAAAAGATGTAAGCGGAGATTTGCAATATTTTATAAATTGTTTAAAGGGGAAAAAGATTATAATTACAGAAATCGGCGAATCCGCGCTGAATACTTATGATTTGCTGTTGGGATATGGACTGGATATATATTGTTTTGTATCGGAAGATGCGGATGAATTTGGTAAAATATTGTTTGGAAAAGAAGTAAAAGAAAGAACAGAATTAATAGATGATTTAGACTCATTTGTATTTGTTTCTTCTCAAGGAAGAAATAGTGCGTGGGGAGGGGATAATGGAGAGGTAGATTTTTATCATTATTTGGGTTGTAAAAGAAATGAAAATTATTTTCTTATACAGGATTATGTAGAAATCCCTGATAATGGGTTTCTAAATATATTATCTCATTTATTGGAACAGACAAATAAGATGGTAATACTAGTATAATCCACTTTAAATAAAACTACGTTTTATTGCTACTATTTGTTCTGTC
>OFGR01000577.1_pt1 | contig 36205 bp, 29 predicted proteins | sample 1521811 | NCBI WGS metagenome assembly OFGR01 (sample SAMEA3504098, study PRJEB24116) | mouse gut metagenome | biome: mouse gut; feature: mouse-associated habitat; material: faeces | place: Denmark | collected 2011
ATGGTGTGTGTTCCCTAAATATTTCCCCGACGGTTTGATAGTTTCTGTTTTTTTATTAATTTTTTTATTTTTTGGTCGATATATATGTTAATGAAATGTGTTGACATAAGAGTAACACATATAACTCTCTGTTGGCAATATTTTATAGATAAATAAATGATAAGGTGGTGCGAATACTATGGATGCTTCTATGGAAGGCTTATTGGAAACTTATCTCTTTGAAACTAACTCACTACTTGACGGATTAGATGAACTCCTGATTAACGCTGAAAAGATTGGTGATTTTTCCGAAGACGACGTTAATGAAATCTTTCGCAGTATGCATACAATTAAAGGCTCTTCTGCAATGCTCGAGTTCAATTTTCTAATGGAAATTGCACACCATATAGAAGATCTTTTCTTCTATATTCGTGAAAACGGCATCGATTCATTAGACCAGGCGCACAAGAGTGAACTCTTTAATCTGATGTTCAAATCAACAGATAAACTTCGTTCCGAAATTGAAAAAGTTGAAAACAACGAACCACTCGAAACTAATATCGACAGTTTCGTTGCGGAAATTAATGGTCTTCTCGACAAAATTTCGGGAAAAGTTTCGGATTCCCCGGAGGACAAGGCTCCTGAAAAAGCCGGCGCCGGCACGGAATCCGTTCCTCTTAACCCAGACGATGCCCCGCATTATATACATGTCTTTTTTGAGGACGGATGCGGCATGGAAAATCTGCGTGCTTTTATGATTGTAAATGCCCTTCAGGAGAGGGAGCTTGAATTTATCTACTATCCGAACGATATAGACAGCAATCCTGACAGCGCGGAAAAGATTATCGAACAAGGCTTTTATCTCGGTTTCCGTACGGCTGATGCCAGAGAGCAGGCTGTCAGAGCCATCGACCAGGCGCAGAATATCCGTTCATACGAAACCGGTGAGAGGGTAGAGGAACCTGCCGAACCAGAACCGGAACAGCAGCCTGCCTCTCCAGCCGAGACGGCACCAGCTGCCGCAAACACTGCCGCCGCTGCCCCTAAAGCAAAATCGGAGGCTCCGGCTGCCAAGAAAAAAGAGGCTGCTCCTCACGGAGCTGTCAAGCAGGATCTGATAAGCGTAAATCTCTCCAAGCTGGACGCCCTGATGGCTCTTGTCGGCGAGATCGTAATCACGGAATCCATGGTTACTTCCTCCCCGGATCTTCAGGGATTAAGCCTCGACAACTTTAATAAGTCGGCACGCCAGCTCAGAAAGCTTACCGATGACCTCCAGGATATCTCCATGTCTCTTCGGATGGTATCCGTATCCGGCGTCTTCCAGAAGATGAACCGCATTGTGCGAGACATGAAGCAGAACCTTAACAGGGATGTACGTCTTACGATCATCGGTGAAAATACAGAAGTAGACAAGACAATTGTAGACAGCATCGGCGACCCGCTTATGCATATCGTCCGCAATGCCATCGACCATGGTATTGAAGAGAATGTACAGGACAGAATCGCAGCCGGAAAAGACCCTCAGGGCGAGGTTATCCTTTCTGCGGCACACACGGGCAGCGAAGTTATCATCTCCGTAGAGGATGACGGCCGCGGCATGGACACTGACGCTATTCTTGCGAAGGCAGCCCGCAACGGCCTGCTGACCAAGCCGGAATCCGATTACTCGCAGAAGGAGATTCTCTCTCTTCTCATGATGCCGGGCTTTTCCACTAATACGGAAGTAACAGAATATTCCGGACGTGGAGTAGGGCTTGACGTAGTAAAGAAAAATGTAGAAGCAGTCGGCGGTATCGTAAGCATTACAAGTGAACTTGGAAAAGGAAGCTGCACGACATTAAAGATTCCGCTTACTCTCGCGATTGCGGACGGTATGGAGATTTCCGTTGGAAAGTCCATCTTTACCATTCCGATATCCAACATCCGCCAGTCTTTCAAGGCAACAGAAGAGGATATTATCCTGGATCCGTCCGGCCATGAGATGGTGCGCTGCATGGATGAATTTTATCCGGTTGTACGAATCGGCGAATTGTACAATATACCGGACTCCTGCACAAAGATTAACGACGGTATCCTGATGTGGGTAGAAGCCAGCGACAAGTCATACTGCCTGTTCGTTGACAAGCTTATCGGCGAGCATCAGGTTGTTGTAAAACCACTTCCGCCATATCTGCAGCAGTTCCATATCAAAGACTCCGGCATCAGCGGATGCTCGATCCTTGGAGATGGAAATATCACAATCATCCTTGACGTGGCTCATGTATATGCAGCAGCTCAAGGAATATATTAGAGATATAAGGAGGTAGCAACATGGCAGAATCAACAATTGACATTACTGAAAACGCATTAGGCGAAAAAAAACCTACTGCTGGAAATATCCAACGTTTTCTGACTTTCGTGTCCGATAACATTAACTTTGGCGTTAGCACAGATTACATAATTGAGATTATCTCCAATCATATGATCTGTCCGCTTCCTATGGTGCCTGACTACATCAAGGGAATCATTAATCTGAGAGGCCAGACGATTCCTATTATCGACATTCGCCTCCGCATGGGAAAGATGCCCCAGGAATATATAGATACTACATGCATTATCATCCTGGATGTTAATGACATCTCCGTCGGCATTGTTGTCGATTCCGTAACCCAGGTACAGGATATTGACGTAGATAAGATTTCTCCGATACCGCTTGAGAACAGGCAGGAACTGACCTCTTCCATGATTGCAAGAGAGGACGGTTCCGTCATCCTCTTCTTAGACTGCGAGGAATTAGTACGTCAATAAATAAAGGAGTAAACTATGTTATCACTGAACGACAACGATTTCCGACGGCTTATTACTTTTATTAAAAGCAGTTTTGGAATAGATTTATCGCAAAAACGGCAGCTCATTATCGGAAGGCTCTCAAACACTGTCGTATCTATGGGATATTCTTCATTTACGGAATATATTGACCATGTGCTGGCGGAAAAAAAGCCGCAGGATCTTGAACTTCTGCTCAGCAAGTTGACTACAAATTACACGTTTTTCCTGAGAGAATCATCACATTTTGATTACTTTCAGAAGACAGTGCTCCCTTACCTGGAGAAAACAAAGACGAACCATGTGCTCAGCATCTGGAGCGCAGGATGTTCCTCCGGCCAGGAGCCTTATACGCTGTCAATGATCCTAAAAGAATATTTCGGGAACAAACCAGGAAACTGGGATACCCGCATACTTGCCACAGATATTTCGCAGAATGCCCTCAAGGCCGCTCTCGCCGGTATCTATGACGAGGAATCATTAAGCGCGCTCCCTGCGGACTGGAAACGCAAATATTTCCGCCCAACATCAGAAAGCGGCGTGTACGAAGTTGCCGATGTTTTGCGTAACAACGTAATATTTAAAACTTTCAATCTGATGGATCCTATTCGTTTCAAGCTGAAATTCGACGTAATTTTCTGCCGGAACGTAATGATTTATTTTGACCAGCCTACGAAAGAGGCTCTTGTACGGCGTTTCTATGATGCGACTGTTCCGGGCGGATATTTCTTCATCGGACATTCCGAAAGTTTAAATAAAGCAACTACTCCATATCATTATCTCATGCCGTCCACTTACCGCAAGGAATAACGCGGCAACGCCGACAGAAAGGTGCATATATAATGACAAACAAAAAAATAAGAGTCCTCATTGTTGATGACTCACTTGTGTTCGTAAACTTTTTATCACACGAACTTCCCAAAGCGGACAACCGAATTGAAATCGTGGGTTATGCCATGAATGCGGCTGACGCAATGCGGAAAATACCTACTACAAAGCCGGACGTCCTCACGCTGGATGTAGAGATGCCTAAAATGAATGGTATTGATTTTCTGGAGGAGCTGCTGCCAAGGCATCTCCTTCCTGTAATTTTAGTGTCTTCCCTGAATGTCGGCGTATTCGACGCACTCGCGAACGGCGCGGTGGACTTTGTGAAGAAACCAGATATGAGCAGGAACTACAGCTCCCGCACTTTCGTACAGAATTTGGCAGGAAAAATAAATATAGCGTCAAATGCCACTGTAAAGCTCCCCAGGGTATTCCGCGGGAGCTCTGTAATCAAGAAAGGGGCATCTTTTGCCGGTCAGCCCGGATCCGCAGGAAGCATTGGTGCGTCCAAAGTCGGAACTCCATCCAGGCCCGTCACAGCGCCTGCTGCCGGAAATACTCTGAATTCCGGGCAGTCGCCAACTATCAGGAAACCAGTGCTTGCCCCCATGACAGCGGCAGCGCCAAAGCTCACAAACCGAAGCTTAAAGCTCGACAATCTTATCATCGCCCTTGGTGCATCCACCGGCGGTACAGAAGCTACTCTTCAGGTTTTAGAGCAGCTCCCTGCCGACATCCCGGGCATGGTGATTACCCAGCATATGCCGGAAGGTTTTACGCAGATGTATGCACAGCGCTTAGACCGTCTCTGCAAGATGGAAGTCAAGGAAGCCTCTGACGGCGACCAAATCAAGCGAGGACGCGTGCTTATCGCGCCGGGCGGCGACAAACATATGAAGATTGTCCGTGTAGGTGCAAACTATGCCGTTCGCATATTCCCTGCCGACAAGGTAAACGGCCATCGGCCGTCCGTAGATGTTCTCTTTAAGTCCGTTGCACAGACAGCCGTCGGCGGCGCTGTGGGAATCATCCTGACCGGCATGGGACAGGACGGCGCTTATGGGCTGCTGGACATGAAGAAAGCCGGCGCTTACACTATCGGCCAGGATAAAGAATCCTGTATCGTGTACGGCATGCCGATGGTGGCGCAGAATATCGGAGCCGTGACCGTGCAGGCATCCTGCGCGAATATACCAGGGATATTGATAAAGTATTTGAATATGTTGTAAAATGTAAAAACGATCGAGAAAAATTATGTTTATAATTTTTCTCGGTCATTTTTTATTCTTTCACTTCTTTCTCGGTCATATGAAATGATTCTATTCCCTTTGACATACTCCTTTCCCTTTGGGAAATTGACATATCCTGGTTTATTCGCATTATTTACAGCGTAATATGTATCTAATATACCATCAATCAAAAACTGAAACCCCAGATGCTCTTCTCCTTCTTCATGAGTATACAACTGAAATTCTGCACTTTTCTTTTCCTTATGATGAATCTTATGGATTGTCCAATGGCTAAGGTCTCCGATAAATCCAATCATACTCTCATAACATATTGGGTGTCCATCTTTTTTAGCAACGTCTTCCATAACATTATATATATTTTCTGGAAAGTTTTTATTAATGTACATTCTTCCTGAGTCCATCGAAACCAATGCTAAAAATGGCCCTTTTCGATTTTTAAAAGAACATAATTTCGACACCCTATAGAGATTCGGTATCTCCTGTTTTACATCTTGAAAGCTAAGTGTCTTTTTTACAGAAATTATGGCAATCACCCCTTCAGGAAGTACCACTGCCGTATCTCCAAATCTCTGATAAACCGGATAGCGCTCACTGTCATAAATTATCAAATCTAACTGCGAAGAATGGTAATCATCATCTTCCTTTCTTGCCTTTCCGGAAAACTCACTTTTAACTCCTGCCCGAAGAATGAAACCCGATAGAATCTCCATCCCCGACGGAAGAAATTTTCGCAGAGTTTCTTTTAAAATGCTTTCCACATATCTGCCATCTTCCCCTCTGTGTGCCGCCCCTTTTCCCGAACTAGCCGGTATTAAAGTTTCAAATTGGCAATATCTGTCCAGCAAACTCTTCATTTCCAACGTCCAATAGTCTCGTATTCTTTTCCCGCCCATCTATCGTTTTCCTCTCTGTTATCAAGATTCTATCTCCTCTAAAGCATCTAATAAGCTTTCTATCCTCCGAACCATTTTTTTCATATTTTTATTTTCTTTTCCAGTATTCTCTTCAGCGCGTAGAATGGCAATTATCCACGACCTACAACCAGCCAGGTACCATATAATTTCTTGGATATTTGAAAATGTTTTTTCACTTTTTGGTGTTCCGTCTATAACTCGATTGATTCTCTTCTGCAATTCTGCACTATCATTCACAATTCTTTTATCTAACAAATACTCTTTTGTTTTCGTATCTTTAACACAGTACAATATCCTTCTTATTTTTTCGGTTTTCTTCCTAGAAAGCCGTATATCCTTACCTACAACATATCCGTTTAATGACAATTCCTTTTCAGTAATGATTGTTTTTTCTCTGTTAATCCTAAAACCGCCTTCACTTAAAATTCGGGAAATCATCCGCAAAAAAGAAAGATTTTCTTTAAAGACAAAAAAATTGGAGCTAAATAACATGTCATCCGCATATCTTGTATAACATAATGAAACATTTATCCAACTTTCCTTTTTCCGCTCATACTCTCTTTCTTCAATCGTCTGACAATATTTCAAAATTCTTTGGTCAAATCTTGCAAACATAATGTTTGATAGAACCGGAGATGTTACCGCTCCCTGCGGTATTTTCCCATCAATTGTACATAATTCATAAACAGCATTTTTTGCCTCTTCATCTATAATAAACGTCTCTAAACTCCTCTTAATAAGCTTTTCTGAAAAAGAGCCAAAAAAATCACAGATATCCAAGCGAAGAAAAAAATCATTTCCAATATGCGGTTCTAGAAAAGACAAATAGCTTTTACCTTTTAGAAACCCTTTAGCCGACAATGCCAGAGGCTGTTTGCTGAGTATCTTTCGATACAGCCTCTGTTGCAGCGTTTTTAGTCTTTTTCCTTTTTTTTCATCCAAACCATATATCTGTCTTGTTCCACCTTTTTTAGAAATTTCAAATATTTGATAAGCATTTTCTTTTTCTTCAAGAATCTGAAAAAACTCCTCTCTGCTTACCTCTAACACTTTAAGTAAAAAATCAATCTTATATATTTTCATATCAAAAAAGAGCAAGCACTTTCTATATATTTCCTCCTGGGAGTTATCTGGGCTGGTAAAGGTTCTATCCGATATATTCCCTTTCCCCTAATCAGTCCGCAATTAAATCATCAGTCCTAATTTTTCCATGGTTTCAACGACTTATCACTTTCGTCTCATGGATTTACGCTTATTCGACTCACGCAAAATTACTGCTTGCTCAGAATTTATTATATCATACTACTGCCTTTCCGTCATCTGTTTTTCTATTTCAATAAAAAGTTGATATAATTCCTCAAAATCAGTCTTCACATGCTCCCTGACTCCTCCCGCCCCTTTCTTAACAAGATTCTTAAAATAATATGCCAGCCATCGGCTAACCCATCCACTTGTCTTCTTAACTATCCCTAATTTCTCCTTCACTTCCTCATAAAGTCCTGGATTAGCGTTACAAACCTGCTTTTTATTCATAAGAAAATCACTTTTCCCGGAAAAAATCAGGCGAATATAGTTCAGTAAATTGTTTCCTGTAATATGATATTTTTCTTTAACGATTTCAATCTTCTCAAACTCTTTATTCTCCAATTCTTCTTTCATAAACTCCCAAAACAAAGAATAATTTTGTTTTGTAATCAATGCACCCTCTATTGTTGTATTCCAAATGAACATATTGTACTCCATATAATAATTATGAGTTAATTCTAACATATTTTTAAAATTAGAATCTTCACAGCTAAAAAATGGCAAGTAATATGTAAAATTACATTTAGCTCCGACATTCTTTATCCGTTTCTTCCGATATAACATATCTTTCCTTTTCTTTCCATAATGATAATTTTCTCTTTCAACCGGATATTCTTTAAGCTTTTTTAAACAGAAACGATACTGCCCTTTCAATTTTTCTTTCAATTCCAACCTTTGATCCATATCTGCAACGGCTATGCTGGGGGTCTGATAGTTACGCTTAATCGGAGCTGTTAGATTATAAACAACCCGGTCACTCATTCCCGTCATAATTTCCACAGATTTTAACACAGGAAATACTTCTCTTAAATGTCGATTTTTAAATACTTCTAACTCTGTTGCGCCTTCTACATGCAAGGTCATCTTGGCAAAGCAACTATTCATATATGTATCCGTTGCTATTATACGTTCTCTTTCCTCGTTTTCTGCTAAGTTTCGGATTTTTTTCAAATATGTATAACTCCCTTTTAAAGCAACGTGATAAATATCATAATCAACTTCAGTACATTCTATAAGATTCTTTATACACCTTGCAGAATGTGTTGATAAAATAAACTGAATTTGCCTAACTGAATTAAAAACAGCATCCATCAATCGATCTATCATCTCTATATGTAAGCTTATTTCTGGTTCATCTAAAACAATAATAGGTTCCTTTAATTTATACGTCTTAACTAAGCTTAAAATATCCATTAAAAATACAGAATAATTATATGCATTTGTCCCATTCGAAAATTCATTCAATCTACGATTGTCATATTGAAAGACCTGTCCATTAAAGATAATTTTAGACAATGATTTTCCCATTTCTCTCGCCGTCATTCTTTCCACATTAATTAAATTTTTCTTTAATGCGGATTCCAGTTTCGCCATTTTATCAGATATATTCACATCTTGTTCCCTGACTAACTCAGCAATATTATTTTGAACATTTTCCATATCTTCATAACGTAATTTTACCAAATCTCCAACCAATTCCCATATTTCATTCCAGTCTGTCAAATCAATCTTTCGAGCATCAACGAAATAAATTGGAAATAGTGCTGCTACAATCTGCCGAACATTATATTCTGCATTCCAATAAGGTTTTCTTCCTTTACGCTTGATGAGTTCTACTACAACTTCATTATTTTGAAAAATCGCTTGGATTTTCCTGTAATAACTTTCATAGTTTTCGTATCCATTTTTTTGGTTATGATTGACAATCCTCAAAACATTTTTCAAATCATATTCAACCCGTATTCGAATCTCATTACTAAAAAAATTATTTGCATCAAAAATCCCCTCATCTTCCCATACGCTTGTCAAATTACGATAGAAGTATTGAATTGCTGATAATATATTCGACTTTCCACTTCCATTTTGCCCAATCAATGCTGTAATTTGTCTGTTATAAACTTTTACATGTGAAATTGATTTGTATCCTGAAATCTCTATTGACTTTATTGACATTTATCTTCCCTCGTATCTACAGCTATCTTTTCCTCATCATACCAATCAATATGTTTCCATCTTTCGTGCAAAGTACCCGCCAATCCCGGCAATGAATCCAAGAACCTCTCCCTTCATCTCCTCCGGAAATGATTCCAGCACCGGAGCCGTCTCAAAACTCAGCACCCCGTCAAAATGGATTCCGCCAAGTCCGCGCAAAAAACCATCCCAATCCGTAGACGCTTTATTCTCCCTCGTCTTCGTAAACGTAAACGGAATCTGATGGAGATCGGCAATTCCGTCATTGTCATGAATGTGGAGAACTTTCAGGCGATTCCCAAGAGTCCTGATAAATCTCTCCATATCAATTCCAACCAGATTCGCATGACCCGTATCAAAGCAAAATCCTAAAACCTCCGCATGATACCTCTCATTGAACCGGTCTATCCGCTCCGCGGCTTTCCCCGCGTCACAACACGGCCCCTCAACAATATGCCCGACAATATTCGTGTAAAGATTCTCAATACACATCGTAATCCCCAGCTCCTTCGCCAGAGGTGCCAGAGTATCTAAAAACTTCTCTGTCTCCTGCCATTCCAGCTCCTCCGAGCCAAGAAAATGCGACAGCTTAAATCCATGCACTACAATAAATGGACATCCTAAAAAAGCGCAGAGCCTCATACTCTTTGGCGCCACCGTTCCCCACAGATAATCATTCAGCTCCCTGCTGCCGCGCGGAACATACATCGGATAAGGCATATGCATCTGGTGGATTGTAATGCCAACTTCCTTTGCCGCATTTTTGTGGCTCCGGAAAAACTCTTCCAGCTCCGTATCCGTCCGGTCAAAAAATAAGTTTTTCTCATTCCGGTATAACGTACTGTTTGTCAAATATCCATTCAGACTGAAATCTACGCATGAAAATCCAGCTATTTTAAGCAATCCAAAACCAACTTTCGGCATCTCGTCGTTAATTACGTTTCTGGTCTGTACTCCTGTCTTTAACATCTCTCACTTCTCCAGCATTTCAAAATTCTATACTTCTTACCTCTCCATCCGATATCTTAGAAAGTAAATTTATAGTTTAATAAATATCAGCGCATAGATTTTACTACAAATATCAACTTTTTCTTCCTCTGTTTTTCCTTTGAGCTTATCAGAAAGTAATTTTACAATTATGTTATTATACTCATATTCTTGTTGAATTCCGCCATTATCTATTATATTTTTTATGTAGTCCGCTAATTGGCGTGTTCTATATTGGGGATCATTTAAACGAAACCGCTGGATGTGTTTGCATATGAAATTCATTTCTTCACTAGAATAAGAATGTTGATTCGTGTTGGGCTGAAATTCCATCTTCATGATATCGTACTGAATAGCTAAAGGTTCTTTTGACTGTTTGCCCTGAACCCCCATCGGCTGTAAGATAATTTCTGCCCCCGCTGACTCGCTGTAAGCCAACTGCATATTCCGCAATGCCTTGCACGGAACTGTACATTGTTTTCTGCATTCTGGTGTGCATTTGCTTTTTTCTTCAAATTCCTTTATCTCCCCATCCTGCAAACTCCGGTTTTTCTCACCTATCCTCTTAAATGACTGATTGCAAACTGAACACGAAACTCCAATATTCGGAATGCACTCAATAAGCTTATCAGAGTTATTCTTCTCAATAGCATGTTCTAAATGACCGTAAAATTTATTGTCAACCTCAATTCGAGAATAACAATACATACAATAACCGCCACTGACCTCACTCAATACCTTTTTCAAGTTTTCCTTCTCATTTGCCTTACGGCATCCATATTTTTTCCATCGCTTATATTGCACCTTGAATAAGGGAATATCCAAATAAAAGAAATCTTCCATTTTACCACTCCGTAATCTGTTTGCAAATTAATTGCTGTGATGCGGTCAACCTTTCCTTTTGCAGTATTTCTAACTGGAGCTGATCCTGCCCCGTCCATGCATTATTCAACTTATTGTTAAGCAAACGTCTCAATATATCCTCTGTTTTAGAAACATGCCTTGAATGCACTCCAAAAATTCTGTCAAATACAATCTGGACTTCTGAAACAGACTGGTAATCATTTACATCTATCACCTCATATCCTGATTTGTCCAAAACAACTAGATTCGCATTTTGCGCCCCGACAATCAGATCACAAGAATGCGTTGTAATCACAAGTTCCATTTCAGGGAAATTTTCTTTCAAAAACGAAAATATTTTCCGTGCATATCCCGGCGAAAGAAATTCATCCAGTTCATCTATAATAACCACAACACGTTCTAATCGTTTTGCCTTAACACATTTTTCCTGGTAGTACAGCAATTCCATAAGAATGCGGACAATCGCCTGATATCCGCTTGACAATAGCGCTCTTCCTTCTTTAAACTGCACTTCTCCTAAAACATCTCCCTTTACAATGTAAAAACGTTCTTCTGTCAATGATTCGAACAATCCCTGCAGCTTGTCTTCCAGCGGGTAGTACATTTCTTCAATTCTTTCTGTCACAGTTCCATAGCAATTAAACGAATCCTTTATATTAAAATATTCCTCCTGGATTCTTGTATTGATAATTGTTCTTTTATAATCTGATTCTCGTATATCATTCGTAACTTTCGTGACATCAAACCCTCTGTTTACAGCATCTATAAAATAAACAGAATCTGTATCGCCCGCCTTTTCAACCAACATCCGCAAGAGGCGCGACTTTCCACTTGAGTTGTCCCCTATGATAATCGTATCTGCATATTTTAAATCCCTGTCAACAATCTTTCGGGAAATATTATTGAGCGAATCCATCCCAAACTGCATATACCGTATTCCATCTCCCATTCATTTTTTTAATATTTACTGTTCTTTGCCCGCTGTTCTCTTTATAACCATTTTCACTCTGCACCATATCCAAAAGAGATTTGGTGATACTTTTCCTGATTCCTATTTTCTCGTATATGATATAAAAACCTTCCATTAAAGCCACCTTTGAAGATAAAACTGTGTTAATTTCAAACAGTTCCACAAATCCTTCCAGGCTTTTCCTGTACTTAGCTATATCTCCATCCCCAAAAGTCATCGCCTCTTTTGAAAATGCATCAAGCATCTCCGCATAAGAACTATAATATCCATTTATCTTAAAATCAATCCTGACTTTCCCAGACTTCTTTATACAACATACATATTTTTTCAATGCACAAAAACGCAGGAGCGTCTGTAAGTCCCTATCCTTTGAGTCTTCCCTTCCCCAAAGCTTTCTCCATTTTATATTCCTCTTATTAAACTCCTGTAGCATATCATAAAAATCACACATATAAATACCATTCCTTTGTTCCTGTTTAGAAAGAATGGCACCATTTTTATTCAGATTGGCAAAAATAGTCTGTAATATCTCATCTCTCTTCTTTTTCTTCTCAATTTTTATCTCAATTACAGTAATGGAAATGTAATCAACTTTTCGTTTCATTTCAACAGGTAAAGCATCATAATCAACATTCATTCCATTTATTTCAATATGAAGCTCTTCCAAAGGGTATTGCTCTTTCAGCGCATCAGAAAATGTAGATTCCCCCACTTCTAATTCAGAGAAATTAATCGCACTTTCTTTTTTCTTATTCAAAAAGCAACCTATATAATAGAAAAACAAGCTCATTACCCTTTGCTGCCCATCCAGAATCTCTAATTGATTTTTATCATTCCGGCATGTATAGATAGGCGGAATAGGGAGCCCCCGCAATAGAGATTCCACAAGTCCGACAACTTGCTGTCTGCCCCAACGGTATTTTCTCTGATACTTTGGAATAACATACAGATTATCATTCACACTCTCTACTAATGTACGGAATCCAATATCTGATTTATACTGCTGGACACTTGCATCATTAAGATATTTTGTTATTTCATTTTCAGGCAAGAATCTCACCCCCTAATTGTCGCAATCTCCTTAAATACATGCAATGCTATTTCATCCATAAAATTGTATCATAAATCCTTTTAAATTAAAATCATTATTAATCGAAAATTTTTTCACGGCTATTTCCCCTTCAGATATGAAAGCGTTGTATCCGGTACAAGCTGTTGTATCTGCTCCCAATCCCTGCTTTCCAGTAATTTTCTCACTCTGCTGGCCGAGATTACATTTCCATCCTTTTCAATCCTTGGAATCTCCTCAAATCGGACACCTTGCCGTGAAAGCATAAGCTCCATCGTCCGATTATATTGATTTGTCACCATATCAAGCGGTTCCGTGCCCGCAAACCGCACCTTTATATTCGCTGCCGGCACAATCTCATTAACAAAAAGTGTAACATCCTCCGAACTATCCACAATCCTGTCCTGCAGCTGGGCTTTATTAAAATATTCCGAAAAAGTCAATGACGAAAGAATAAATTTTCCGCTTTCTACTACGCAGACATTCTCCAAATCACGGCAGCCCTCTTTTACAAGGCGAATCCTGTCTGCAAATGGGAAAAATGATTTATCCTCCTGCACCACAAACACAATCAACATATCGCATTTTTTTGCACATGTCTCAACTAAGTAACGATGTCCAAGAGTAAAGGGATTGCAATTCATAACGATTGCTCCCACCAAATCTTTCGCTCCTGGATAATCCAAATAAAGTTTTGACAGCATCCGTTTATAATCTTCCAACTCAGATAATTGCGTTGCTGACAAATTATAATTCCCCTTAGAAATCTGATTGTATGGTTGTTTTTCTTGTAAGCTGTTCCTGAAAAAATCGTTTTCTTTAAGCGTATCCATGAGCCCCTCTGCCACAAGACCATGAGCTGCCTCCGTCACATGCATATCATCAAAAAATAACTCTCCATGCCTGTAAGGGCGAACATCCAATTCTTTATTACGAGAAATAATCTTATCCCCTATCCCTACTACGATATCCCCTGATTTGAGCGGAATAGATTTTAAAATAGCCAATACTTCTTTCTGAAAATCTGTGCCATCCAATGCAAAACCATAGTTTTCAACTTTAAATGATTCCTCGGGAACATTCTCATTCAGCAGCCGCTGCAACTGTGATGCCAAGGTACCCTCATCTCTTGCTCCAATCCCAAAGATGCCGCATCCGCCCACAACATATATGGTACGGCTAAAGTTCTCCGGCTGTCCCGTTGTCAGCCGATGCCCATTTACAATATTCAAATACTTTCCATCCTGATTCTCAAAATGCCTGGCTCCATCTGCCCCAATATAAGAATGCGGAGGTCTCAGCACTTCCAATATCCCGGAAGGCTCTCTTATATACAATGATAGTGGCGATGGGAGCATAGGATTTTGATAAAACGTGCTGTAATGAATCTTCTCCCCAATAATCCATTTTTCATTCATCGACAAATCTTTCTTTGGAAACGAAGGATAAGACGCATTTATAAAAGTAACTCCAGGAAGGCTGTCTATAAATTCCTTTAAAGCAGGCAGCATCCCAGGACGCAAAACAATCATTCCTTCTGAAAAAGTATCAAAATTCACCGAATCTATCACTGCATCACGTTCCTTATCATAAATGACACAGGATATCCCTCTCCTTTTAACCGCACACTCTCTTCCATTAATCAACACACTGCACATACGGGAAGAGTCCGCTTTTTGCATCCCCGCACTTTTAACCAGCACTTCAGCATTCCCTAATTTGCAAGCTATGCTGACAGAGTGTGTGCCCGATATTTTTTCATCTACCTTAACACCGCAATCTATCACAGCACAATAAGATGCTCTCCACTTATCAGAAAGATTGACCTCCAGTCCTATCCGTTGCAGTTTTTCCCCTAACTCACTGGTAAATTTTCTGCTCCCGCACGGAGTATCCATCGACGTAATAATTATGCAGTATCCGTCTTCCACTGCCTGATGCAGCAGATCAATATAACGAGAAAAATCAGTCTCCTCACGGAATTTTTCTAAGCTGGTACGCTCAATATCTATTTCATCCAGTTTCTTTTTCACATCGCTGATTTGCCGTGACAGCTCTATGTCTTTGCTCCCTGAAGACAGCATCCTTTCCAGCTGCCTTAATGCCGCCGCAAATTGTTCTGCCCCTGCGATGCCTTCTGCATACTCAACAATCTTATTTGCAAAAACTCCATATCTGATACAAGCCCTGCTTTTGCGCCAAAATCACTCATATCTGACAATATCACTGCTGCCTCCTGCAACGTCTCCACTAACTCACATAATTTACCATACTGTAACTGCCGCATAGCCTGTCCTCCATTTTCCAAAATCTGCACTCATCATATTGATTCACTCTAATTACCTGAGAATGCCGGCGCCTCCTTCATTTCCAAGCGGTCAAGATAAAAGGAAGGCATATATTCATCATTAAAATATTCGATCGGATTTTTCACTCCCATCTCAAGAATCTGCTCTCTAATCTCTTTATAATAAATATTACAGATAAATATCGCGCAGTCCTCCGGCAATTCTTTTAAACTCTGCGGGGCTTTCACCGTAAGCCCGCAAAAATCCGCATCCCACACATTCTTGTCGTTATCGCAAGTATATAGCGGCGGATACTTTTCACCATAGCACTTCATATAATTCCGGCACATATTTCCCGCACCAAAAAGGACTCGCGACGGATATTTTTTAAGTGTTGTCTCCATCTCTATCTGCCATTTCAGAAAATCTGCTACCTTTTTAGACAGCCGCAGGATTTCAGGACGGAGAAGGTGCGAAAATGCGGCGGCAGTATCCCTCATATCCATAATCAGCTCACCGTCAAATCCAATTTCCCTAAGCCCTCGGATCAGGCTCATCCAATCTGTCTGTGACGCTCCCCGATATACACTGGTAAAGGGCAGCATCGCACTTTCCTGCGTACCGTTGCAATCCCGCAAGATTACGGCTTTAAGCCTGTTCCCAAGCCCGATTATAAAATCATACATATTCTGCCCGCACAAATTGCACACCCCTACATCCATGCAAAAACCAAAGCGCTCTTCTCCTGCTGCCTCATTCAACTTGTCTACCCAATCCACAGCCTCCTCTGGCAAAGCACAGATGCCGCGTACCAAATGCCCGTTAAAATCTTTGCATTGATTCTCTAGCAAGATGCAGACATCCTGCTCCTTTGCCAACTCCGCCAATTCAAGATAATAAGCCTTATTGCGCTCCCAGATGTCCGCTGACGGTATTCCGGCAAATAATGGACGTATTATCAGATTTTTGCATCCAGCCTGTCCGCATAACTTTATACTTTCTTTTGCCAGGTGAAACAGTAGCTCATTCAAATCCGTATGCTTTGTATCCCTTTGCAGATAGGGGGCGTATGCTGCTGGCGTATGTATTCTCTGGACTTTGCACTGCTCTAAAAGCGGCATCATCGCTTCATTCATTTTTTCCGGATTCTCAAAAACTTCTAGTCTGCCGCTCTTTTCAGTATCAATATTCTCTTTTCCAATCCACTCTAATTCTCCTGAAGTGCAGCATAATGATAAATCTAATAAAATATTTTCATATCCGGCCTCAAATATATTGCAAAGGCCCTTTTTCGGGTTCTTAATACCTGCAATACCTGATAGCCCACACAACAAATTCACTTATTATCCTCCGCTTTTCAACAAACAGTCAACTATTTTCACAATCGAATCGACTCATTCTTAACTTCCTGTTCCATATCCACAAGAATTTTTACACAGTTCTTAACAAATCTTCCCACCGCAGTTTCTTCAGACATTTGTACACCATAAACACCTGATTTATATATCTCATATAATGCTTCTATTTCGCCAATTGTAGGTATTGGCTTTGTTTCCATGCTTTTCAGGACTTGTGTCGCCAAAAAAATCTTCACGTCAAAAAACAAAGCTTTATCAATAATATATTTCTGAAATCTCGGGATTCTTTCCACCCCTACATCTGTAGATAAATCTCCCCTGTCTACCAATATATATTTCGTCAAAGGCAATATTTCATTAATGTTGTCAACTGCATCCAAAGTCTCAATTTTTGTAATCATCTCCGTTTTTCCGTTAAGCAGCGAACGTACTTCTCTTACATTCTCCGCCTTCCTTACAAAGGACAGCCCTGCAAAAGTAAGCGCCCATTTATTTGCCAGTTGAATTAACTGCTTATCCTTTTCAAATAAAAACGGAATATCATTATGAATGCCCCTCACATGTACTCCCTTATTATTAATCAATACTCCATCAGACTTCGAAAGAAACACTATTTTTTCACTATCTGCCGATACGACCTCGAACTCAAATATACTATCATTTGCCCATGCCGTCATTCCCGGTTTTAAGTGCTTATAAAATTCTGTATAATTAAAGCATTTACAAGGCAATTCAAACTGCTTTCCGTTCTCTACCGTAATCCCCCCGTCCGGCAAATCTTTTGTCCGCACTTTATTCCCCGGCAAATCCATTAGGATATCTGCGTCAGGAATCTGTTCCCGGATCTTTAAAATATTCTTTTCTACTTCCTCTATACTGCCGTGAGCACCATTAATACGGTAAATATTCCTTTCATCATGCACTTCCGTCAACGGTACTTCATTCAATAACGCTGGTCCAACTGTCAAAATAAATCTTTTCATTATTCCATTCGCACTTCAATAAGTGCTTTCCTCCTCTACTATTTTGTTAAATTCATAAATATACTTTCATCCCTCTTCTGCTGCATACGGAGCCAATAACCCGCAATCATTGAAGAAAGCATTGTTGTCAAAATCAAAACTGTAAAAAATTCCACGCTGATAATCTTATAAGAAAGCGCCACAGTAGCCAGCACGATCCCAGGGCCTCCACGGGCATTCATGGTTACAGCTAAATTTATTTTCGTTGCAAGGTTTAAATTCGTAAATTGCAGGACAATAAGTGTTCCTACAGCTTCCAAGCCAAACGCAATTACAAAAAACAACATAAATCTTATCAAGGAAAAATCATGTATAACATTTAACTGAATACCTACCAGAGCAAAGTATATTGGTATAAAAAAAGAGAACATAAAATTAGCCAAAGTTTCCATTCTGTTCCTTGTCTCATTATCCACACCCGCTACCGCTTTTACAATATATCCTACAAGAAAAGAAGAATACATAATATTGATGCCAACCTTATATAGCAGCGCCGACATTAACAATAATACCGAAAAGCTTATGGTATAAAAATCAATTGGCCGAATAACCTTTTTCAATGTATGTACATGATCGGATGCCAGTTTCACAACCACAAACAATCCTAATGTTACAGCAACTACTATTAGCATCTCCAGCAATCTTACTTCTCCTGTTGATGCTATTCGAGTTGCTGCATTTAGAAGAATCCACAAACACAAATCCTGAAATGTAGAAACCGTCAATACGGTATCCGAAAATTTCGTATTCATAATACCCATGTCAAAGAAAATTTTCGATATAACAGGAATTGATGTAATTGCAACCCCTATTGTAAAAACCATTCCAAAAGCAATATCATTATTCAATGTTCCGATATAATGCTCCTGAAATAAAGAGATAAATGGAGTTGCGCCTGCCATCGGAAGAATTGTAGCTCCGACAAAAACACAGCCGATGTTCCTGACATTCTTTTTATTAAACTCTATCTTTGTGTTATATCCGGATAAAAACATCAAAAAAATAAGTCCAAGCTGATAAAAAATATTCAGAACTTTTCCTTCTTGCTCATATGCCATAAATACATTCCCAACAACATCCGGCGCCAGAAAATATAAGCAGCTTCCTCCCCAGAACATCCCTCCAACTATCTCTCCAACGACCCTCGGCGCTTTTATTCTTTCAAATAAATTTCCAAAAATATACGCTCCTGAAAGCAAAAAAGCAATTGCAATCAAAGAAATTATAATTTCCTGTTCTGTTAATGTTTCCAAGTGCATTTTTATACCTCCTATTTTACAGCTAAAAAGTATAAATAAATACACGCACAAACACAAGCGTTTATGACATCATTTAGCCTTTTACTCAGAAAACGGATAATATTAAATTTTAGCTGTTTTCACAGAAAACAAGAATCACACCTTATTTTGAACAATTTTATAGACTCTTGAAATACTCAATCCATATTTCTTGGCGAGATCACTAATCTCATACTGCCCGCTATAAAAATCTTCCTTCAATCTGGCATTTCTATCTTTTTTATCCTGCCATACATAGTTTTCAGGAAAATAAACAGTCACTCCTGACAATTCCCTGGCAACCACAGCGTACTTCTCTTCTCCGATTAAAACCCTTAAACGCTCTAATGCTTCTTTTGAATTCATTTTTATTCAATAAAAACCTTTCCGCATCCCAAAATTGCATCAAATATTTCCTGCCGCATCATAATCTCATCAGGTATATTCCCTTCATTTATATATTTCCGTATAATTGTTCCGCTAATCTCCACACGGTTTGTTGCATAATGGCTGCATGTATGATCCGTTACAATCTGTTTGCACTTCGTACAGTAATACGGCTCACGAGTCAGCAATAACTCAATGTCAAGGTCATGCTCTGCTGAAAGTTTCCTTGCCAGCTCATGTGCATCATACGCTCCATAGTAACCGCCGACCCCTGCATGATCCCTTCCAATGATAAAATGCGTACACCCAAGGTTTCTTCGGATAATTGCATGAAATACAGCTTCCCTTGGACCCGCATAACGCATCTGTGTTTTCAATCCCGCCATATATACCCGCCCCGCCGGATAAAATTCTTCTATCATCGCCGTATACGCCGCAACCACTGCCTCCTGCGTAAAGTCTCCCTTTTTCTTCCATCCCATAATCGGATTGATAAACAACCCGTCACATTCTTCAAGTCCAAGTCTCTGGATATACTCATGAGCTTTATGAACCGGATTCCTGGTTTGGAAACCCACTATCGTTTTCCAACCCTTTTCCTTAAAAGTCCTTTTTACGTCTTCCGGTTTTAATGCTTCCTTCAATAACTGACGTTTTAATAACTTCGTTTTTCCTCCAACACGAAACGAACTCCTTTCATGCTCCTTCTTTACGCCCGGATGCTCATCTTCTAAAGTTCCAAACACCTTTTTAATGTCCTCATCCGTCATCTGATACTTATCTCCCGCTTCTATGACGGCGACTGTTTCTTCTCTAAACATCAATTCCAATAACTGGCCGCTTTCTATCTTATCATACATACATTCTGGAACATCTAACGTCACAGGTATCGTAAACACTTTTCCGTCCGCCATTGTACAGCTATCTATAACTGAGCGAAAATCCCTCTCCCTCATAAATCCATCAAGCGGATATAATAACCCTGTTTCAATATTAATGATATCCTGTAATGTTTCTTCATTAATTTCAACTCGCAAATCCATATGTCTTCTTATCCTCTATATTCTTTACCGTACTTATCCGCAACATAATCTAAAACAGCCTGATATGTCTGCTCCACTGACATCTTGTCTACTTCTAATACCAAATCCGGTGACAGCGGTGTATCAAATACAGTATCAATACCAACAATCTGTGTTCTTCCCATATTTTTCTGATACATTCCCTTAACATCATTTTTTACACTGGTATTCAAATCTTTTTTTAAATAGATTTCATTATATCCCCCGATTTTCCTCCTCGCAAGCTGGCGCAAATGTTCTAATGGTGAGATATTACAGATAATCCCTATAATATCATTCCTGTCCAAAAGATACGCCCCAAGTATTATTCTCTTGATATTCGCCTCTCGCTCTTCATCCGTATAACCTAAATCACGATCAAACAGATCACGAACTTCATCTCCATCAAGCAGATAGCACTTTTTATTTAATTCTTTAAAATGTGTTTCCAGTTTCTTTCCTATTGTTGTTTTACCCGCACCAGATATCCCTATTAGCCAAAGTATCATCCTTATCCCCCCTGCCTAATCTTCCGGAAAACCTACTTCGTAATCCGAATCAAGTCCGAACCAGAAATCCTTCTGAAAATAATAGCCAGCGCTTTTCCAATACTGGTATATATCTATAATTTCTAAATCGCTATAAGCCTCTTCTGCCTCCGCTTTTAATTTATCCAAAAACACATAAGAAGACAACAACACGATTTTTACCTTTTCAGGAAGATTCTCTTCTGGACTAAAAATATGAATTCCAAGTTCCCTGCATCTGCATTGTTTATTCTTATCAATAATTCCTGCTATTTTCTTTCTGCTAGATTCATCCAGTATCTCGTATAACTGCCTGGAATGATCACCGCCCATTCTCAATACCACACTGTCATCCTCATATATAGCAAACTTTTCATTTAATAATCCAGCAACTTCATGAATAGTTTTTTTAATATTTCTATATATTTTATATGTATATGCAGAATACCGAAATTTCGGATCAGAATCCAATCCTTCCGGGAACTCGCCCGCTATCTTACGAAGTTCCTGAACATGTACAGATTTGCTTTGCTTTTCGTTCAAAAATATTGGCACTTGCTCCGCAACCTCTGACCATTTTTCATACAACTCCTCACCTGTCTTAAAATGATAGTATACACCTTCCTCTGTAATCACACCCTTATAGGCAGTATAAAAGGAAAGGTTCAAACCTACTTTCTCTTTATAAAAAATATGCAAATCATTCTTATTGTAATAATCCACGTCCTGTATGGGAACATATTTCCGATTCCATACAAAATCACTAATTTCATTCTCTCGCAAAAGCTGGTATATTATTTGTGAAAAATCTAAAAAACAAAATAATTTTTTTACTTCGTGATTTTTCCACTGAGCATGATACACTTGAAAATGAATATGATTTTTTCTTCGAATATTCTCCCCGCTCCCACCTTTTCCATGATCACTCATATAAATTCTATAAAAACGGTCGCCTAACATATCATCATAAAAACGTAGCTGTTCATCTAACTCTTTTATTAAGTCTCCCCTTGATTCCATGTCATAACGTTTCTCAAATCTATCTCTCTGAATCCCCAACAAAGGATCATGCAACTCCGCAAAAGAATGTACCAAATACACCGTTTTTTGGTCATTTAGCAACATTTGGCCAACTAAATTCCAAAACACTTTGGAACATGGATCTTTTAACATAATATCTGAGCAATGTCTATATTTTTCCGCAAATAGCTTATTTAAATATCCACTGATTACACAAAAATGATATCCTCGTTTGTCAAGTTCTTTTAACAACAAGCTGTTATCTAAATCAATACATTCAACTTTATATCCCCAATCATCTACCTGCTGAACCCCACAAAACATGCTTTTACAAACAGCATTCGTATTAGGCGAAACTGTATATGCATTATGAAAATATAATGAATGCTTACGTCGGTATTGCAGATATCCAAATTTTTGTGATTCTTCATATGGCAAAGCATCTAACCAATAAATAATAATATTATTTTCCTGTCTCACAGACAAAGAGTCCTTTATCTTAGTTAAAAGTTTCTTTATCTCCTTCCATGATATTTCAAATTCCACATCTACATCCATTGTGTTTAATATTCTCTCTGTTTCCAAAAAGTTTCTCAGACATATTGCAAGGAAAAACATTTTTTCTGCAATGCGTTGTCTATCTTCAATATTATTTACACTATGCAAAAATCTTTGTTTCTGATAATAATATTCATACATAATTAACGAAGCGCCATCTGCCGATTTCTCTTTCCTATATTCACTCAAACCTAGTTCTGGAGTTATTTTTAATGGAGCAAAAAAACGATAAAACTCCATTTGCAAATAAATGCCCTCATTCTCCAATATATCATATATGGATTCTGCTTGATAATCATGTTCCCAAAGCCAATGTAAAATCTCTACTGTTCTTGTAAAAGAAACAATATACACTTTGTCCGCACTTTTTAGTTTCTTAATAAAATCACTTAATTCTTCAACCATACCAATTAACAAAGTATTTATATTGTTTGTTCCGGTTTCATCTCCCCAACTCTTAATTTTTTTTAATGCATGTTCATCCATACCAATAAACAAAAATTTTTCTCCTGTATGAGAAAGTTCCTTTATCCATTTATATATATAATCACATGCTCGCCTGGATACTCTGTACGCCGGATAATGCCTGTCTAAATTATGATTTTCAATAATCTTTTCAAGCTCATTATTAATGTCTAATCTCATTTCATGCGTTCTTCCTTTATATATTATTCTTACTTGCTATATTGTTCCATATCCTTTTCTCCACCTGTTTTTTTATCTTACTGGAGCTTGTACTCTCCGTATAAGGGAAAAATACAAGGTCAGAGCCATGCTGCCTCAAAAATGTCTTCTTTGCAAGCCATACCGGATCATTCTCATAATCACTGCCCGAAAACTGAACGTCAAACCGATACTTTCTAAAGGCATCTTCCGTTGTTGGATAATTAATTGGAATTTTTACGGCTTTGTCTACATATTTACATGCTTTAACAATTTCCAGCCGCTCCCCAAACGGTATATATGGCGTTGTCATTTTATCCTTCATTACCTGCTCATCGGAAACCACCCCAACAATCAAATAATTACACTGTTGTTTTGCCCGCTTAAACAAATTCAGATGTCCGATATGAAACAGATCGAATACACCGGCTATATAACCAATATTGTATTTTTTTCCTTCATCCTTGTTCTCATGCTGATTGAATTGTAAAGGCAGCGAATAATCAATATACGGACTATAAATGGATATGTCCTTAACTCCCATATATTTTAATTGATTTAGTATTTCTTCATATTGCTTAATGCAAATAATTACTTTATATGTTTCCTCTATTCCCAAAATAGTTTCCGGGGATTGGATTTCTATTCCTCCCAGCCGTTTCCCCCATCGTTCTTCATTGTTATCAAAAACCCCGGCAATATCAAGTTCACTTCCAAACTTCTCTAAAAATTTCTCAGCAAAAGAGCCTGAACCAAACAAGTAAAGCTTTTTTCCATATACATTTCTAAAAATATCAAAAAATAGCTTTTCATACTCTCCCTGTGAAAAATTCATTCGCATCCTATTAGCATTTACTAAATTAAAGTCCCGCCTGTGCTTTTTGTGATAGCTTGCCAGTTCCTTTTCTTTTCGGATATTTTCCAAAAACTTCCACTCATATTTTCTCCAGGTATCTTTGTACTTATATAAATGAAAATGCTTTAAAACATCATCCTGCGGCATGATGCCCTGCAGAACCGGCCTCCTCCTGTAAATGCAATCAATCGTCCGTAACATAATTACATTTGCAGGCAAGTTTTCCATATAAAATTCCTGGTCAAAAAAAAGAAAGTTTCCCTCACTGTAAAAGCAATTAAGAGAAATCATATCTATAAATCCGCGTTTCAGAATAACACCTATATCCTGTTTGCACGAACCGCCCAAACTCACAATCTTCTTCCATTTATCTATGTTTGGATCGTCTTCCTTTCTTCTTTCCCAGCCCGGCTCAAAATGCTCCCAGTTTATCTCTGAATAAGGCACCTGTTCCGATGATTTCAATATAATATCAAAAAACCGAGTCAGCTCTGCCAGAAACTCTTCCCTGTCTGTTTGCAGCAATTCCTGAAAATAAGCAGTGGCAATTTCCCCCTTGACATAAGGCATCACAAACTCTTCTCCACATACCGATGCATCCACAACCGGAACATGATGAGCCTTCAAATATTCCGTATTTTCCATCAGCGTCCTGATTTTTTCTTTTCCTTCCTTATACAGAGCTTTCTTAGTTACAGATTTTCCGGCTCTTATTATTGTGGCAAGACTGTTCTCTTCCCCTCTATCCGAGGAAACCGTAATCTGATCGGCATCACATAACGTTCCATTCAGAGTGCATTCTATAAAATAACCATTCGCCATGACATGCAGCATACCTTCTTTTGTCAAGGTATCATACAAGCCTTCTTCCTCAAGAAAAATCGTTTCGGGACTGCTATACTGCGGAAACACCCTGATGTCCAATGTTTCATTTGGTATATACCCTTCTGCCAAAAGTATCTGCGGTCTTGTTAATTCCGGAAAGACCGAATAAAATTTGTATTTTTCAAACCCAGACCTCTTCAACATTCCTTTTATCTCAGACATAGAATAGTTTCTGCCGGAAATCTTATCTCTTTCCTTATTTCCAACTTTGACATAATCTTCAATCCCATCATAAACTCTCAATGTAAAAGGATCCTTTTCTCCGCAGAAATAACGGAGCCCCAAGCGATTATCTGCTCCGATAAGCAGCTTTCCAGATGGTTTCAGCATGTCTTTTAAAAATTGTAAAACATCCTCTGGATATCTGCACTGCTCCAGCGCCCCCGCAAGCACAATGTAATCATATATTGCATCAGCATATTTTTCCTGTTTCTCCACGTTTTTTTGTAAAAGTACAACGTCTAAACTATCCACTTCCAGACCGCTTTCTGACAAGGCTTCTTCTAACGCTTCATCTTCTTTCAGTCCACCGGCTACATATAGTGCCTTAGCACCTTTTTCAAACTCATACCATTTCAACAGACTCTTGGATAGCCCTCTAATCAATTTTTCTATCTGCATAATCATTTCCTCTTAACATCATCATATCGATTCCCTCCTGAAAAACACATATGCGGCTATCCTTAACTCCCAGTCCCTTTAGCTGTTGCTGCATGGCTTTTGCGTTTTTTCTGCCAGTCACCACATATACTGCATCCGGATAGTAGCAAACCGCTTTTTCCGGCGAGCATACCGTTATTCCCTGTATCCTGGCGTTCCACAGCTCTACATTGTTATCACAATACGCCATCGGAACACCGGAATCCCATTTCTCCAACAATGCATGGGCATATTTTCCAATAGCTCCGCACCCAAAAATAACAACCGGATAATGATTTACAGTGTCCAACAGATTGCGGATTAACGCTTTCTTATTTTGAAGTTCTTCAACATAATATCCGTATATATCTGCTGTTCCTTTCATAAGTAGCCGAAATCGTTCTCTCGCTCCCTCGTCTAGCACTTCCGGCACTATAAATCCGGACTCCATCGCCTGCCTCAGCTCTTCTCTCAGTATCTCCATATCTGAAACCGCCTCTTCCCAAATAGAGCCCGATTCAGCCATCACCAGAAAACGTCCCACGCACTGATCCAGCAATTTTCTATAATATGCCTGATACCATTCCTTTCCTTTTCCCTGGAGAAATTTCTTTACATATGCATACTCTTCAACTAAATACCGAAATCCCCTCACATTATACGAAGATGAGGCTATATTATCCTGCCTGTAAAAATAGACGTCTTTATCTAAATAAACCGCCTTGTCCGCACTGGAGATAACCTGAAACATAAAGCCAATATCCTGAAAAGCCGCACCTTGCGTTTCATTTAACTTTACTTTCTTAATAAAATCTTTCCTGTAAATTCCGAGCCATAAGAACCGATCCGTCACAAAAAGTCCTGGATACTTTTGGGGATTGATTGCCCTCCCCAACACTTCTGCCAGCGAAGTACATCTATCCCTAAAAGAAACAATAATTTCCGGTGCGACTTCCATAAAGGGCCGGGCGCAGCCTTTCACATAATCTGCTTCTGTTTTTATTGCGCTTTCATACAACGTCTGAAACATATCTGGCTCAACCTTATCATCCGTTTCTACAATACCCACATATTCGCCTCGTGCCAGCGCAATTCCCATATTCAATTGATAGCCATAGCTCTTCTTACACGATTGTATTACTTTAATACGCGTATCCAATGCTGCATATTTTTGTAATATTTCAAATGTCCCATCATCTGATCCTGCATCAATTGCCAGAATTTCAATATCCTGCAAGGTCTGGGCAAGCACACTGTCCATACAAGAGGCAATATATTTTACAACATTTAATGATGGCATAATTACAGTTACTTTAGGCATTACTAAAATCCTTCCTCACACATTTTTATACAACTGCATACAATACCGTTTCAATCGCCGCATTGCTGTAATGCCTGATATAAAGTTTATATTCCGGAACAAGTTCTTTTATATATAACGGAATTTCTATTAAATCTTGATTTTTATGATATACACTTACAGCCAATCTAGGTTTGTATTTTTTTATTATCTCCCTGCTGCCTTTGAGGGCATTCAATTCTGCGCCTTCTATGTCCATCTTAATAAATGTCACTTTATCTGTAATGCAACTGTCCAGTGAAACCACCTTTGCCGACACCGGCATTTCTTGTTGCATAATCCGGCTAGAGCCATCTCCCTGCTCCGAAAAATATAATGTAGTATTTTCATGCCATAAACCCAGATTATATAGTTTCAGGCTTGGAAACGATGTATTGGACAATACATCCTTGCATTTTTTATATGATATTCTATCTGGTTCAAACGCATAAATCTTAAAATTAACATTATTGTCCTCGCATAATTTTGCAAAGCGCGTACTCGTTCCTAAATCAAGAGCACCCGCATCAATAAAAACCTCATCTTCTTTAAATTCTATAATGTTGGGCTCGAAATACTGTTTCCATTCCAGGTAATATGGAAAAGCATCCCTGTAAATAACCATTGATTCCCTCTGTACTCCCAATCTTATTAATTGTTGCTTTATTGCATCTATAAGCTCCTGTTTATATGGGGTTATCACAACGGCATCCACATCTGAAAAATCAATATCATCCGGAGCTTTTATCTCTACTCCGTTAATTTTTGTTCCCCATTTATAACTGTCATTATCTGCAATGCATGAAACCGCTATCTCCCTCATCGATAAAAGGTTTAAAAACTTTTTTCCATTGAGCCCGCTGCCAAAAAGTACAATCTTCTTTTTACTTTTTAAAAACCGTATTAGTTCTTCCTCTATTCCAGAATCAAATATTTTGCCTTTGAATTCTGGCAAATATTTTTCCAAAATATCTCGAATATGACAAATATCATTTGTTTTGTTATATTCTAATTTCTTTAAGTAAATAAACTTTGATTCTTCGTCTTCAAGATAAGATAAAACCTTGTTTATATTTTCCATTTATATAGCCTCCCTATCTGCCATTCCATCCGTACTGCTATCCACACAATCTCCTCTCTTTCACTTAAAAAAACAAAATATGAATTTTCTCGATTGATTTTTCTCTTAACATCTGATATATTTCTTTCACATACCTTCCACTGATCAGATAATCTGCATCCAAATATTGTTGACAGACATCCTCTAAAAGCCGCACAGGGATGCCTTCAATATACTTCCCATTTAATGATTCGTTGGAATCACAAAAACAAATCACATGTTGTTTAACTCCATTTATTTCCAAATACCTTAAGATTCTTTGTCCATATACACCAGCTCCGCAAATTATCAAATTTTTCTTTTCACACAATAACTTTTCATCATACAAAATATTTCCAATATACACCATAATGCATCACCTCTATTTACCGTTCATTAAAAACTTTACATATTTTCCATTTACACAATCTCCTGACTTATTGTATTTTCCTATTATTATCATTATCAAATATTATCTTTCTTGTAGTCTCAGGCACTAGCTTTTCCAACTTCTTTACATCATTACCCTCAAGGTATTTTCGTACCAGTGATGCACTAATACATTTATTTTCCATCTCTTTACGTGGTATCTCAATCAATTCAATCCCCTTTTTAGGCAATATTCTTTTCATTGCTTTATTGTACTCATTTGTAACCTCATCCTCTAATTCTTCTCCGACAAATCTGTAGCGAATATTCAAATGCGGTGCTATCTTTTCTGCAAACAACATAATATCGTTCTCAACATTTTCAGCAATTTCTTCATCCGTTTCTTTTATAAAATATTCCGGAAAGGTTGTCTGGGATAAAATAAACGAACCGCTAGGTACTACTTTTACCCTTTCCAAATCTGCGATGCCATCGTAAACCATAGCAAAACGCTCAGGAAACGAAAATAAAGATTTATCCTCTTCTACTACAAATATTATCAAAAAATCAACTTTCCTCAATGCCTGTTCTATCAGATACCGGTGACCATATGTAAAAGGATTGCAATTCATAACAATAGCACCGATTTTATTATATAGGGAAACATTAAAATCAGCAAAATATCGGTCAATATATAGCAACTTGACAAAATCATTATCTTTTTCAATCAAGCTGCCCTTTCCGTCAGCGGATTTCATAACAGGTTCCAATGCGTCATAAATCGCATCCGCATATATTGAATTAATTTTATGATTACAATGATAAGGGGCATCTACCATCCATGATACATTTACATCACGTTTTCTCAATTCATTTATTAAATCAAGGTTTTCTGCTCTTCCTTTAACAGTTCTATTATTTGAATATAAAACAATAATATCTCCTTCATTAAAAGATATGTCTAATATGCGGGCCAATTCTAAATTTATACACGCACTATAACTAGGGCTACCGCAATTCACAACCCGTACCTTATATTTAGATTTATTAATCTTGCTTTGCAAAAAACTTTCTATTGTCCGGCTGTCTTCTACATATAAACCAAATATAAAACACGGACCCAGAAAATATATACTTTTTGTGAAACAGTCTGGCTGTCCTACGGTATATCTCTCTCCATTAGCAACATTATAATATTTGCTCTTACAATCTTTTAACTTTCCCGTTCCACTTTCAGTCTCTATTGGATGTCGTGTACGCAAAATTTCCTTGACATATTCTTTTCCATATAATTCGCCGAAAAATTCCTGATACATTCCCGAGGGCATAACATTACTTACTTTCTCCCCCATATCTGCAAATTTGTCGCAGATTTTTTTATTCATGAGACGGGAAAACTCATTCTCTGAATAAAACAAATTTACAATATGAACTCCCTTTGAATAAAATTCCTCTAAATATGCATTCAAAGTATTATATTCTATTTCAAAAATAAACTTTTGAAATGTACTAAGTATTTTTCTATTAAAATCTATATTTAACACAAATGCCAGAAGTGTCTCTATGGCTCTTTTCTCGTCCTCATCTACAAATAAAATCAAGTCTTCACAAAAAATATAATCTACAACTTCCATGTAATTAATACATTTAACAGTTATACCTTGTAACGACAGATACTCACAGAACAACCGAAAAATTTTTTGCTTATTAATCCAACATGAACGTACCAGCACTATGCTGTTACTTTCATCCCCTGACATTGCTTTTCTGTCCCATTTTAACTCAAGCAAGTACTTTACAAATAATAAATCGTCCCATCTAGAATAATCGCCTAATAATACCTCCTCCTCTGTAATTGGGATAGCATTGACATTGTTTCTTTCACGAAAAACCTTTCTTGCTTTCATATATTCATTCGGCAAAATATGAGTAAAGCATCTATTAACGAATACCGCATCCAATCCCATTTCACGCGCTCTTGCAATGTCTCCCATGCTGATTATTCCATAAAGTTTCCCATCCTGTACGCAATAAATTACATTCGACGGTTTAGTAATTATTGACTTTGCAAGTGCATTAAAAGAAATCTTTTCATCACAATCCGTTGTTTTCAAAACTGTTAATTCATCATAATTTTTATGAACCATCTTTTATCTCCATGTCAGCCAGGGTTTTAATTATCTTTCTCCAACTTTTTTTCATTAAACTCTTTCCTTATCTCGTCCAAAAGTTTTCTCGTTTTCACTGCTATCTATCTCTTTTTTAAAGCAATGGAAATAATCACCGGATAATCCGAATCCTGTACCTCGAAATCTTCTTTCTTTAAATCTTCCTGACATAACCCGCACAGCATCGCAACAGCAACTTTTACATTGCCATAAGTCTGCACTTCTATATTTTCTTTTCCAAACAGCGGTTCAAACAAGGCTTTCATTGCATCTTCATGAAAGCTATAGTAGCTCCCCCACGAGTCTGCATCAAACCTCGAAATCTGCGAAATTCCAGAAACCGTTATTAATGCATTCCCACCCTTTTTCAACATTTTATAAATGTTCAAGGCTACCTTTTTTATATCAAAAATAAACATAAGAGTCTGCGTTATTATTGCTGTGTCAAATCTACTCTCTTCTATGCCCTCCCCTGTTTCAAGATTGCCTTTTACACTGTTTTTCCCCCATCCTTCCACATGAAGTATGTAGGAATTCTTTACCCGCTCTCCCCCATATTTCAATGTATAGGTATTTTCCGCTATTTCAAGGCAGTCTCCATATATCAGTTCCTTGTTCTTGTCCAAAAAACCCTCTATGTAATACCTGTCTACGGCACTTCCTCTCTCCAGGCCAAATCTGCGGCTAATCGGTATTGTATCCATCTGAGCAATTGCATTGATCAAAGGATAATCTTTTTTATATTTCTCCCTTAAAAGATTCCTGGAAATTTCTGATAACTGTTGATGAGTTTCGATTATAATTCTTTGCCCTGAGCCAGAACGCCAGACAACATTATTATTCTCTGCCGCCAGATATCCTTTGGAAAACAATTCTTCTTCATTCTCTGAAAGCGGCGGAAAACTAATGCCAAATAAAATCTTTTCTTTATCAACACCAAGTCCATGCAGTTGTTTCCACATGGAAATATATTGATTCGACATCAAAATAATCAATACATCCTCCCGCAGATATCGGCCAACATCTCTGGGATTATAAATCGGAATATCCGTATCTTCATAAGAAACTGTTTCATCTGACACTTTATTGTCAAGAAATCCCACTATGCTGAAATGTTTTTTAATATAATTTTCCTTGTTTCTATACAGTTTTCCACTTCCGAATATTAAAACTCTCTGCATCTTGCGCCACCTATTCAATCCAATTATTTTCGATTTGTTTTCCAAACTCGCCAATTGTCCAATCTCGCACGATTTTTCGTGGAATCCTATATGGATTCACCGACGTATCCCATAATTTATTTTCTGTCGATGCCGCTTTCAAAATGCCATATTTACGGCAAATCTCTATCGTGTCATCATTAAAATCAATCCCCGGACCGCCAAAAGGATATGAAAACAGTGTAATCTTTTTCTTTAAAATCTGTGATAAACTGTCTATAGATGTCTTGATTTCCGTCTCCTGCTCTTCCTTGCTTAAATTTGCAAGCGATGGATGCGATACGGTATGTGCTCCTATTGATATCATTCTTGATTCTGCCAGTTTCCTGCAATCATCTGCTGAAACTGGCAGATTACCCTCCCGCACTGTTCTTTTCTTTCCACGCCACGCCCATAACTGCAGCATCCATTCTTCTCTTTTGTATGGGTTAATAAAGTTTTTCATCAAATAGTGAAGGCCCATATAACAGTTTTTTCTGTATTCGTATGTGCTTGTGTTCCAATGGCAATGAAACTCATCATCCTCTAACTGAAATTCCCCCGGGAAATCTTTCCCAACAAATAAAAGCTGCTCTAACTCATCCCACCAAAACTCTTTTTTCTGCTCCAACATCCCTGTACTTATAAAAATCGTTGCCGGCACTTCAAGTTCCTCTAAAACAGGCAATGCATACTTTAGATTATCCAGATATCCATCATCAAAAGTAATTACTACTGCGTCCGAGTCTAAATGATTCCAGTCATCTTCAAAACGGACAATTTTGTAGTTTTTCTTAAGGTACAGCATTTGTTGGCGAAATTTAATCGGAGATACACAGAGCAGATTGTAATCAAGCTGCGAAATATTTGTTCTATGATAATATAATGTAAGCACTCTGTTCTTTTCCATAAATCTCTCCCTATATGTTTGTATTTTGGAGTAGCTTTATAATAAACTTTGCCGCACGTTCACTCGCATGCCCGTCTTCATGGACTCCATAAAAATCCAAAAAATCAATTACTTTTTTTTCGTAAGTTTTCTGTTCAAAAGATTTGATACATTGGTGTAACTCCCCATTAGATTCTGCGATTGGAAAAGGAAGTTTCTCATAATCAATCAAAAGCCCTCGTTCCACATCAATATATTTCCACCTGTCCGGAGCATATAAAAAAACCGGAAGTTCTCTATATGCCTGTTCGAACATGATGCTCGAATAATCCGTAATCAGCACATCTGATACCGCCACCAGTTCTTCGCTATTAGGATAATTACCTACATTCATTATATGAATATCTGAAGGCAGTTCATCTTCATTAAGCTTTAAGCTTGGATGAAGACGAACCAGCAGAAACCACTCCCCGCCCCATTTATCCTTAAGAATCTTCGGTAATATATCCATATCCAATGCTATTTTCATGCTTGAACTTTTTTCGCATTCTTTAAGCCGGTAGGTGGGAACATATAAACAAATTTTTGCACTTTCATTTAATCCTAGATTAGATAACACTTTTTTTCTAATCGAATTATCAAAAAGAATGTCCGAACGGGCAGAACCGACTCGCACAGATTCCCCTTTAAACATAAACCCGCTCTTGCAAGAATCCTCGTCAAATCTGCTGCCCGAAAAAAGGTAGTCCATCCTTTCCCCGTCGCTCTTTATTCTTTCCATAACCTCTGCCGACTTATAATTCGCTTTATCATCTAAATAAAACTTCTTTAATGTAATGCTTGACCAATGTTTAGCCTGAATATAATATTGATTTCTTCTTTTCCTGATGATTTTCGGCACCAGATCATCATATACCCAGATTTTCGCTGTCTCCATCTCATATATGTAGCTTTTCCAATTTTTACAGTAAATTTTCCGAACACCTTCTGGTTCTTCTTCGTTTAGATTGTCCATAATCCATACAATATCCAAATCACTTTTCATCTCCAGAAGTGCCTTTGTTATCTGCCGGGCATGTTCCCCGTATACTCCAATCAGCATTACGATTTTGTTGTCTGCAACGTCCTGATGACAGCACCATTCAATATATTCATTCTGAATCTTGTTAAAATCTTCTTCTATAATATCTTTCTGCCGCTTTCGCTTATTGGCCTCCAGCATCAGCAACACATAATAATTGTCAATACCCATATGCTTTAACTGTTTTGCAATAGGAAAATAATAATTAGTGCTTGTTATCAATACGACCATCCCCTGCCGGTCATAATCATTTAATGCATCCGGATTTTGGATTATCATATCTGCATATTCTGTATGCCATGCGTCAGCACAACATAAACCCAGCTTTTGATTCTGCATGTTTTTATCATTATCCACCACACTGAAAATTTTTATATCCGAACAGCGGTTGCGGAGAAAATAGCCTGTTCCTCCTCCGGCTCCAAATATAAAAACCTTCTTTTTTTCTGAAACTTCTAAGAAACGTTCCCATGTCTGTTCTTCTACAGCCATATTTTCACATAAATGCAACCCTTTTCTCATTGCCCTTGATATGATATCCATATGTCGCTCTCCTATTATTTATCGCTGCGTCTTTCCATTTTTATATGCATACAATAAATTCACACCATTATCTTTTATAGACTGCCAGGAAAATCCTTCCTCAATCAAAAACTCCCGCATACTATCTTCCAGCATATTATCATGCCATTCTAGCATAACAAGCGAAACACCTTTTAAGACCTTACTGCGTACAATCTCTTTTAAAATGTTTTTTCCTCTATCATTACAATCTATTTTAAGTACAAAATTGCACTCATGATATTTTGATGTAATATCTTTTATCACATCTAATATGCTGTCCTCGTATTGAAAAAGCTCTAACTTATATGGATTTTCCAAGCAGCCTTCTAAATTGTCATACGTTGACGCGAATGCCTCATCTGACAGTTCATACACATATACTTTTTCCACACTATTGCGATTGAGGAAATACAAGGCAGATGCAGATGCGTGTGTGTCAGCGTCTAATATAACTTCCTTTTTGTCACTATTTATATAATAATTATATAATTGAGTACCTAATATCTTAAATGCTCTGTCAAATTCTTCTTTTGATTTGACCTTAATATCTATGTTCTCAAATGTTAATGATAATCCAGCATCTGCCAACACAGAAATCTTATCTATCTTCTCTCCATATATCCCAAACTGGTCATGCCCTATTAAAATCCGCTCTGCATTCACTCCTCTTTGAATCAACTCTTTTACGATGCGAAAACATTCCTGAATATTTTGAACCATAATAAGCACTTTCTCATTCTCGTACTTTGTCAGCTCATTTAAACTGATAATTTCCTTTCCCGCATACCAGCCTTTTTCCCTTCTGTCAATAAACGCTCTGATATAATATTGCTCATTAATTTCTTTCTCATTTTGTCTGAAAAATCTCCCCATTCCATAAATAATAATACCTTTTTTTTGAGCATTCTCCACGTTTGCGGCCGTATAACTTCCATACAAACCTACATATGCCCTTTTAGTATCCTGTATTATATCGATATTATCCGGCAATGCAAACTTTGTTATTCTTTCACTAGATGTTTTAACCTCAAATCTATCACTCGTGCCACAATGCACACCACTCCCGTCAAGCCCAATATTCCGTACTAAAGACTCATAAGGAAGAACACATATGCCATTACTTTCAATCATAAGCAACGACCAATATGCATCCCACACATCACTTCTTCCTGCAATATGTTCTAATATCATCTGTTCGCAATCATTACCCCATGTCGCCAGATTAACAGATTTTATCTCACTGTTCTTAAGCCGATATAGAATATCATTGTCAAAGCTAAACTTTTTCCACCTATCTCTCCACGTTCCCCATCCCCAAGAAGAAGTTCGTCCACAGCCATATACATCATATTCACCCCTGTCTAACTCAACCGGATCATTAAATCCTCCGACACACCAGACTCTTTGGTTCTCCTTATATTTTTCAAGGCACTGTTCCATATATGCGCCAAAACTTACTGACGGTACACAATCATCTTCCAGGACAACCACCGCCTCATGCCTGTCCAACACATAGTTAATGTCAGACACAATTGACTGTGCCACCCCTATATTTGTATTTGATATATGTAACTCTGTTGGACAAAAATCCACTTTATGAATCAAGACATTTACCTTTTTCCATTCGTCACGATGAACTTCTTTTCCAAGTCCGTCTTGAAAGATATACAACTTTTGGGGCAATACGATATTCTGCTCCAGTGCTTTGATAACTTCATTTGTATGGTAACTTCGATTGTATGTGAATAGAATTGTTGCAATGTCCATCTTCTTTTTATCCTTGTTAACCTTTCTTTTATTTGTTTTACCAACTTCTGGGGGCCAGAATAAAATAGTCTTTATTGTAAACCATATTTCTCTTGTCGAGTTCTTCTTTCATTTCATTTTGTCCATTTGCAACTGCTATAAATACAACTATATTTTCTCTCTGCAATACATCATCTGGACGATATATCGTATACTCTCCAAATTTTCCTTTCTTTTTCGAATCCAAGAAAGCATTTATATGAAT